>ERZ1740060.341-NODE-341-length-31167-cov-8.193559_pt1 | contig 31167 bp, 31 predicted proteins | sample MGYA00581743_ERZ1740060 | MGnify/ENA primary metagenome ERZ1740060 (study PRJEB43018, sample SAMN04849235) | marine metagenome | isolation source: floating plastic debris | place: Pacific Ocean | collected 2008-08-27 | study: EMG produced TPA metagenomics assembly...
TAGAGCATCAGATTCCGGTTCTGAGGGTCGGGGGTTCGAATCCCTCCATGCTCGTTCTTAACCTTCGGAACAGTCAAAAACTCGGCTGTTCACTCTCTATTCGCTGCGGCGTTTGGATAATTAGAATGATCGACCTTTTACATTAGAGCTACTAATGTCTCGAAGGGTCTTAATACATCTAAAAGATGGCTTCACCTTGCGCTTTTAAGAGTGCACTGCTTCTTATGTGCACTCTCAAATATCTTAGAAATTCGAGTCCTAAAACACTTGTATGGAATAAATAAGAATTCGCTTCACACTACATTCATTCCAGCTTTGCCGTTATTTTCCCTGCTTTTCGGTCGATCACAGCTAATTGCTCATGTCTCTTCTCAGAGAGCTTTGTTGAGCTTTACCCAGGTTCATTTGAGAACCATCCAGAGACGGCAGATGTCACGACTGATCGTTATTAAGGATTGTTCATTTAAAGAAACCACTAGCTTAATTAAGTCGTCATAATCTTTAGGTTGGAAAGATGAATGGAGGGTATAGATGCCTTCACTGCAGCGCATTTTCTGTTGATCGCCATCCTGGAATACAGTTACCAAGGACTCACTTAGCATCTTGAGATTAACCACGAATCGATTTCGTTAATAAAACCCCACACTGTTAAGTGTGAGGATGATAAGCACTCATCCGGCCAAGATAGTAAGGAGATGTGTAAAAAGTGTGCACAGATGTCAGGGTGCCCACATAAATACCCTTCCGCCTGAGAGGGTGTTTTTGTTTGAGCGTGACTTTTAGGCAATGGCCGAGTAAAAGCGCTCTCAGAACAACTCACACTCAGAACAACTCACAGCAGGCGTCCTAATCCAGACCAGCATGCTCATGTTGAGACGCGATCACACCCAACCCTCCCTGTAAGTGACAGAATTAATGACCCTCAAAGACCGACTCATCCAGGCGATCAATGACCTCCCAGAACCGCTCCTCGCCGAAGCCCTCGACCTGTTAACCGCCCTCAAAGCCAAGCAGCTATCAGCTTCATCCAAACTCCCAAAGCAATCCTCCAGTGGCCTACCGACCATCCAATCCATCTATACAGACGGGGCCTGCTCCGGTAACCCTGGCCCTGGGGGGTGGGGTACGGTCATCTACTTCGAAGACGGCAGCGTCCATGAGTTGGGCGGCTACGAACCCCGCACCACCAACAACCGTATGGAAATGCAGGCAGCCCTGGCAGGGCTGAAATTCTTGATCGCCAGTCAGCAAACCACCCCCATCGAGCTGTTCACTGATAGCGAGTACACCAAAAAAGGCATCACCCAGTGGATTGCTGGATGGAAACGGCGCGGCTGGCAGACTTCTGCAAAAAAGCCCGTACTCAACCAAGACCTGTGGCAACAACTGGATCAAGCCAACCAAGCTGCCGCGACCCAGGCCGGTCAACCCGTGAAATGGACCTATGTGCGGGGTCATGCCGGGAACGTGGGCAACGAGCGCTGTGATGATATCGCCCGCGCCTTTTCCCTTAAACGGGATATTCAGCTAAGACAGGCCCCTGCAGCTGCGCAAATTGGGGCAACTTTGTAGTCATATAGACAAAAGCCACATCCTTAGCAAGAAATAATCAATGTTGATTTTGCGCGGTTCTCCGTAGTAATGCGTAAAATATTGTCAAAACCAAGCCCTGGAGAATCATGGCTGATTCCGGCGTGACTCAACCGATCGAGAACTCCGATAATCTCCCCAGGGAGGCGCGGGTTGCTCAGCTCCGCAACATGCTAGAGACCCTGCAAATTGCTGACGAGATTGCCAAAGAAAGTTATTTGATTACCAGCTCTGAGCTGGCCGATTTGATGGATGTCAACGCTAGCGCCGTTACGAGCCGCGGTGAATATTGGGCTTGGCGAAACTGGTCCGTGTCACGGGTTCGGCGGGAAGGCAACCAAATTTTGTGGCAACTGGAGCGGCTAGATTAGTGCTGAATGGCGGAACCCTATAGCCATTTCAGTTTCTGACCCCCCGCTCCCCATGGGTAACCCAGCACCTAAGACAGAGCAGTTACAGCCGCATCAATATCAGTCGAAAGAAGATCGCCCCATGGGCAAAACCGTAGGGGTGTAGGATCAGCCCACAGGTTTGGACTCAACTATGGCCACGGAAGAATCACGGCTAGATAGGCTAGAGGCGCTTGCAGAAACTACGCTGCTGGTCGTTAGGGAAAATAGCCAACTCGCCAGAGAAAACAGCCAGGCCGTTGCGGATCTGCGGGAAACCGACGTTCAACAGGGTCAGGAACTGCGAGATAGTATTGTCCAGCAAGGTCGGGAACTACGGGAAAACACTGCTCAACAGTGGCAGGAAACCAGAGCGGGCATTGATGACTTAGTACAAATGATGGGGGAACTGGCCCAGCATCACGAAGAAATTAGGCAACGAACCGTGGAAAACGACCAGCGCTTTAATAACCTGCTGGAAGATGCCAGAGCTGATCGCCAACACATTGATCAGGCCTTAGCCAATGCAGACCGCGATCGCGCCATCAATGAAATGGAGCATCGAGCATTCCGAGAAACCTTTCAGACACTACTGGCAGAAATTGCCCGTATTTGGCAACGCTTAGCGGGCTAGGCAGCTTAAAGGAAAATAGCCACAACTGGCTTAAATTTGGCTTGAAAATCCAGGCAATTAGCCCTGATCAAGTGTGGTTCAAACGTATTGAAATATCCTCTAATCCCCTGTCCTGAAAGGGTTTTATTTGCCCTAAAAGAGATTGGGCTTACCTCACTACGTTGCAAAATCAGTAACGACAGTCGATGATCTGGGGTTAGACCGTATGTTGAGAGTGGTTATTCCGCTGTGGAGTCATCGTCCCCCGAGTCCCTGTCAGCCCTTGGTTCCCAACTTCCCCCCGCTCAGCTGAGCGATATCAAGGCTCAGCTTGATCTGGTGTTGTTGGCCCTAGAGGCTTTGGTGGACTTGGGCTCCGAGGCCATGTTGGATGCGGCAAGGCAACTCAACCTGGCGGCGTTCATGGGCGATCGCGTCAGTTTGTGGCGGCTGCGGCAGTCCAACCCTTGGCGGCAAGGGCAGGGCCGCAAAAAGCTGGATGTGAATGAGGCGAAAGCCCTGGTGCTGGTTAGTGCCCATCTAGCCCAGCAGCATCAATCCACCATTCGCCAAGCGGTGAGTCGCTTAGAAACCTTGGCGGCTCAGGGTAAACCGCCCCATCGGGTGGCCATTCTAGGGGACTACTTAGATCGCTTCAGCAACCTCTATCAAGAGCGCATGGTTGAGGAGCCCACAATTGCTATGGATGACTTGACCCAGCTTGCCTTGAAGCTATTGGTGGACCTGATCTTTTACAGCCAACGCCAAGGAGCCCGTCATCTGTGGGTCGCTTTATTAGAGCGCTCCGGCGGGGAGAGCGATGGCAACGATTGAGCTTACCCACTACCGCTATGAAACCCCGACCGCAAAGCTGACGGTCGCGGGGCGATCGCTGGCGATTTCGCAATGGTCTGATCAACCCGTGGTGCAACCGATGCGGTTTCAGTTAACGGTTCACGGGCCTGAACGCGACCCTATTGAAATTAGCGGCAAACAAGCCGACCTCATTGCCCTCAAAACCCTGGTTCAAGGCTATCTGCAGGGGGGGGTAGGACAAGCAGCCCAGCCCGTGACAGAATCGGGCCTGACCTTAGCGCCTGAGGGTATCCACCACCATCGCCTCACCCTTGGTCCGCTCAGCAGTGACCCAGCCATATCCCATCTTGTGCTGAGCACCCTCGAACTCTCTGATTGGATCGATCTGTTCGATCAACTGGAGGGCCAAGTCCGCTGTTTACCGGTGCCGCTCAACCCAGCCGCAAGGCGCAGCCCATGGCAACAGTGGAGCAGTCTTGCTGCCGTCTTTATCGTCTCGGTGGGAACGGTGGCCGTCTGGCCCTACCTCAACCGAGACCGTTCTCTGCCAACGGCCAGCCAGGCCCCGATAGAAGCGCCACCCTTTGAGACTGTAGAGGAGCCAGCAACAGAGTCCACAGAAAGCGCCGAAACTGAGCAAATTTCCGCCGATGCACAACCAGCAGATGAAGCCCCAGCGGCAGTCAGCCCCGCTCCATCAGAAAAACTGGATCAGCCTCAACCCAAGAGCAATAGTCCTTCTGATCTACCAACTCGGCCCGGTGAAATTGCAGCCGAGCCCCAGGCTCCCCAATCAGTCCCGCCAGCTCCAGAAGCCAGAACCCAAGCGCCAGAAACCGGCACCTTATCGGAAGCGCTCCCAGCCCCAACGGCTGCACGCATCCCAGAAGCAGGCGCAGACCAGTTGCCGGGTCGACCGGAAAATTTGGCCGGTGGGGCTACGGAGCCTTATCCTGTCCCTGAAGCAGCCTCGCCCTTAGCGTTTGAAGAAGCGACGTCGCTACCGCGCCAATGGTCTCCCCCAGTCGGTTTCACAGGGGTGCTGAGTTACCAAATCACGCTCACAACAGAGGGCCGAATTGAAGAGATCGCCCCTGCTGATGAACAGTCTGCTGAGTATCAAGATCAGACCGGGCTACCGGCGATCGGCAGCGTGATTAATGACATCGAGCCAGGCGAAACGCTGAACATCATTTTTTATGACGATGGCACGGTTGAAATCACGCCTGAATAACCTTAAGCAAGCCAATCGCAAACCGAAAACCCTAGTCGGTTGAAATAGACCTGCGGCGCTTGCGACGCGGCCTCGACAGGGCCTTATCCACCGGGAAACCAGCCACAGGAATCACTTGATACTTGCGATCATCCTCGAGCTGACGCAATTCGGTGTAATCGACCCAATGAATGCAGTCCACAGGACAGGTATCGATCGCCTCTTGTACGAGCTCCTCAGAATCACCGTCCTGACGAATGGCTCTAGCGCGCCCATAGTCAGGCTCAATGTAAAACGTATTGCGGGCCACATGGGCGCAGTGGGTGCAGCCGATGCAGGTGAGCTCGTCTACGTACACGCCTTTCTGCCGGACAGCACCCCCCAACTCAGGTTCAAAGCCACTCCGAGTTGGGTCATCTCTTAAATACCCGCCAAGCTCGGGCTCTAAGCCAGACGGTGCCGATGCGGACAGATTGGATGCGTGGTCTAGGTCAGACATTAACCGACTCCCCTAGCATGGACCGATTCCTAGGAAGCTTAATCACGTCTTGATGCAACACTTTCTGCAAGCTGCACATCTGAGCCAACTCACCTAGGGCATGTGGACAATTAATAACGAAACCCTGACTGGGTGGGCATGACCACGCCCGCTTTACTGAATCAGGCTAGGGGCTGTAACTCTCTCATCTCAGGAAGTCTGACCTTGATTGTCCACAGCCCCCAGTACCGGCGGGATTCCCATGACCATTACAGGCCCCAGCTTCCCTGCCCCTTCGGCTCCCTGGGTATTCGGAGCAGTACCGAAACTTAGGCCATCTTGTACTAACTAAGGGCTACAACCGTGGTCAAACGGGTGCTCCAAAAGAGTTCACTAGGCGTTCCAGCGCTGAACCACAAGGCGAATTGCGCCGTCTTCAGTGGTTTGCTGCTCAGCCACTTGAAATCCCTGCTGGCTCGTCGCTGCCATCACCGTGTGCAGGGCATAACGCTGGCTGATTTGATTTAAAAAGCCATCGACGGATAGAGGCTGCTGCCAATATTGCAAATCAGCCACAAGTTCATACTCTTGGGTCACAGGGTTGAGCTTAAAGCCGATGTCGTAGCCGTTGGACTGCTCAATGACGACTTCTGCCGTTTCTTCATTACCTTGATAACCCCGAACGGCACTCGGCCCAGCCTTCCAGTCAGTACCCAAGTCTGACAGGGCAGCCTGCAGGGAGGTGAGGTTGCGGATTTTAGTACGGATCTGGCTAAAGTGTGACATTTTAAACCGCGAGTTAGAGAACGTTTAAATCAAACCCAACTACTAAAGGATTGGGAGGTTGCCTGATTATCTTGTTGAACAGGTTGCTGATAGTACTCGGCGGTGGTCTCTTGGTTGATGACGTCACCCAACTGAGCCTCAATAGCAGCGGTGACTTCTTCACAAGAGCGACCCACAATACCCGTCACCATTTCTTTCACACGACCATCGGCGTAAATGATGAACTCAAGGGTTTCCATAAAGATCTTGGAGAGCGTTGACAAACAACCGGACAAAAAATTCAGAATAAAAACTTGAAAGCAACCGTAGGTTAACTTTCCCTTTATCCTACTAAGCAACATCTCAGATCAGTTAACAGTGCCATACCAAAACTCAATGCAGCTTATTGATGGCCTGAGCAGTGACCTTAGTATTTGTAAGTTTCGCGTAACCTGCCAGAATGCGTCAAGGTTGATGCTTGAGCCGGATGGGCCTGGGGGCCTTGATTTCTGGTAAACCTGGCGAGATCAGTTCATTTTTCTTAACCTCTAAGATCTTTTCTGGGTGATGCGGTTCAGGCGAATGCCTGCAACATATTGCTTTACCTTGCGAGCCACCTCGCGATAGCAACAGGAATCCGCTAGGGCGCGTCATCAACACCGGGTGAAAGCCTTGCTGGGCAAGCATTGCCGCGCCCTTTTCTATAATATTGCTGGGGGCTGTAACCGTTGCACCACAAGGGCTCCAATTTTAATTAATGACAGCCCCTAGATAATATGAGCCTTGCAACATGTATCGGGAGAGCGTCATGGATTCACGGCAGGTCGAGCAAATCGCCGTAGGCGTATTGGGGTTTGGGGGGCTTGGGCAAGCAGCGGCCCGCGTCCTCGCGCCTAAGTCAGAAATGCGTCTAGTGGCTGCAGCAGATAAGCAGGGCTACGTTTATCGCCCCAGTGGTTTAGATGCCGCTGCTTGCGCTGCGGCCTACCAACAGCAGGGCTCAGTGGGGTATCTAGAGCCCGAAGGTTGTCTCAGTCAAGCCAGCATTCAAGACCTGATTCAAAAGAGTGCTGACGTGCAAGGGTATTTCTTGGCACTCCCCAATCTTCCCAATACCTTTATGGCCTCGGTGGTGCGTCAGTTTATTGAGGCGGGTTGGCAAGGGGTATTGGTAGATGCCCTCAAGCGCACCAGTGCCATGGCTCAGATTGCCTTGCTCAAAGATGAACTAGCGGCAGCGGGCATTACCTATATGACTGGCTGTGGCGCAACCCCAGGGCTATTGACCGCCGCCGCAACCGTCGCGGCCCAAAGTTACCAAGAGATTCACGGCGTCAAGATTACCTTTGGGGTTGGCATTGCCAATTGGGAAGCCTACCGCGCCACCATTCGTGAAGATATTGCCCATTTGCCCCACTATGACGTCGATACGGCACGGCAAATGACCGATGCCGAAGTCTCGGCTCTTCTCGACAAAACCAATGGGATTTTGACCCTGGAGAATATGGAACATGCTGACGATCTGATGCTGGAGTGGGCGGGCATTTGCGATCGCGATCGCGTCACGGTAGGCGGCGTGGTCGATACCCGCAACCCCAAGAAGCCCCTCAGCACGAACGTCCAAGTCACCGGGCGCACCTTTGATGGCCGTATCTCGACCCACACCTTTACCCTTGGGGATGAGACCAGCATGGCGGCCAACGTTTGTGGTCCGGCATTTGGCTATCTCAAAGCCGGGATTCGCCTGCACCAGCGCGGGTTGCATGGTCTGTATACCGCCGCTGAAATCATGCCCCAATTTGTGCGTTAAGAACCCGATTGGAATAACACAGATACTTGAGATGCCGTAGGGACACGGCACTGCCGTGCCCCTACGAGAAAATTATGGATGAACCCCAATTCTTTCAATTTGAAACAGACTTTGTGGAAGGACTCCGCTGCATTCCCATGCAGGTCCGGTTCAAACTCGACACCTGCGGCGTCAAGCTCAAGCTCAATCACTGGAACCAGTTGAGTCAATCTGAGCGACAGACCTTAGTGACCTTGCCCTGTGATACCGCTGAAGCGATTGAGAGCTATTGCGCCCACGTACAAGCACGGGTCAGCCACTACGCGGGGCAACCCGCGTCTTTGCTTGCCATTGATCCGGCTCCCCCATGGCACGGCACTCAACTGCCAGAGCAAGTTCAAGCCCAAGCGGATAGCCTAAACATTGCTTTGACAGATCAGCAGTGGCAACAGCTCAATCCCTTGCAGCGCTTTGCGCTTCTGAAGCTGAGTCGGAAAGGCCATGAAAATCGTAACTTTTTACCTGCCCTGCAGGAATTCGATCTGGCTTAGGCTTTTACCCTAGGGAGAGAGTCACTACCCAAAAGCCAACCAAGAAGCCTGCAATAGTTGAAAAGGTGACGGAGCTGCCCCCCAGTTCATAGGCTTCCGGCATCATCGTGCTTGAAAGCATCGATAAGATTGCCCCCCCCGCTAAGGATTGGGCGGTGCCTAAAACCCAGGCATTCGCATAATTGGCCAGTAAGCTACCCAACATCGCTGCCAGGCCGCTAAGAGCCACCGCCCCAGCCCATAGGGTAAGAATACGTCGGGCAGGGGTTCCAGCCTGCTTCATACCCACTGAGCTGGACAGGGCCTCTGGAATGTTGGAAATAAACACGGCCATTAGAAAAGAGCCACTCAGATGCCCCAGCCCCCCCGCGTTAAACCCAATCACTAAGGATTCAGGGATATTGTCAATGAGCGTCCCGACCAAAATCGCGATCGGCGCTGAACTCTTAGCCAACTGTTGAATTTGCTGCTCTGACAGCGGAAAATCTACTTCAACACTATCTAAAACCCGCTGACGCCACTGGTCATCATTCTGATCGCGCAACTGCACTTTAGATTGGGTCGTCTCCCGCAATCGCCGCGCCAGAATGCGGCTCAAGCCGCTGGCTAAATGGGGGGCGTGGGTCAACATGCCGTCAAAATCAGCTTTATCCAGCTCGTACAGCTCCATTGGGGATCGGGCAACGACGCTCGCTGAGCGCTCTTCACCCGTTAGCAGGGCCATCTCTCCAAACATCTCACCGGGTCCCAGCAGGGCCATCAATTGCTGTCCCTTATAGATCTCCGCTTCTCCGCTCACAATCATGAACATGGCATCACCGGGATCGCCCTCACGACAGAGCATGGCTCCAGGTTCAACTGTGATCGCTTTCAGCAGCGGTATAATCGCCTGCACCTCCGCGGGTGAAAGGGTGTGCAGCATTTCCACATGGGTAATGCGATCCAAGATTTCAGAGGTCTCTTCTTGGCGGTGGTGGTAGAGAAAACGCTTCGACGAGGACGGGTGGCGAATGAATCCGCCCCGATCATCGACGTAGTTGATGATCACGGTAAATAGGGTGCCGCCTAAGGTAAACCCCGCCAGGATAGGGAGAAAGCCCGCTGCTTCGAAAACAGGCTGGGTAATGTCAAAGGCGATCGCCGCCAATAGGGTGCCACTTCCAAAGGCCATAATTGCCGCAGAAAAAACCCGCCCAGGCTGCCAACAAATTCCCAGAAAAGCGCCGATCAATAGGCTGGATGCGCCTAGTAGACCTTGCAGCAGTGCGTTCAGGGGAATGGAAAATGGCATAGCACTCGGGCATGGGTTAACAGCAGGCGTTTCTGCTGCAGACTGTTTCTCAGCTTAAGGAATGGCGGAGCGTGATTCCACTGGAAATTCGCGGCGTCTCCACTCTTGCATATCACCTGCTAAATGAATGACTTGCTGGAAACCCGCATCCACCAATGTTGTTTCAGCAATACCGGCCCGCACTCCAGCTTCGCAGTAAAGAATAACGGGTTGTGCCTTAAATGCGGCCAGTTCTTCGAGACGATCAGGCAAATCACGGTGGGAGATATGAATAGCGCCAGGAATATGCCCTTTGTTGTACTCCGCCTCAGATCTGACATCTAAGATCAAGGGCGCTTCCTGATTATCCAGTTGGGATAGTAAGGTTTCTGGCGCAATTTCCGGGCTTCTGGGGACAGCTTGGTAGGCTAAAATCCCTAACAACATCAATAAAATACCCAAGACCAACGTTTGTCTAAGTACGGTGCTCAAACGCTGAGAAGATACATCGGCCCATTTTTTCCACGCCATAACGGTCATCCTTAATTCTCAGGCTGAGTGCTGTGCGCCGGTTTGGCAGCTTGTCCTTACAGGAGTCATACAACCAACAGGTATACTCAATTCACGTCTGAATCGATCCAAGCGCTTGTACCCAAAACAAGTGAATGAGTTGATTGGCACAGATTATCTGAGTTAAACATGACTAGGGCGCTCATGCCTGCCGTTTGCTTGGGTTAATCGTTCAAGTTCTAGGCATGCTTTCCTCAGCATTCTCGCACTGCTAGATTCATGGCTTCTTCACCTCCGCCCCAATCCAAACGGCCTCGGCCACAGCTCAGACGGCTGAAACAGTTCATGCCAAACGTGATTCCCTGGGGCTGGTTGATTGTCACCACCTTCTTGTATGCTGCTGCTGGCCTGATTATGGCGTCTTTTCCAGCCCCTTACTGGATCTGGAATTTGGCCCTAGCGGGTGTGATTATTCAAGCCTTAGCCTTAGCTGGCCCTCAAGCCCTGAGGCGGTTTGGGTGGTGGCGCACAACCTTCCTGACATTAGCCGCAATTTTGGGTACAGGTGCAATGGTCGTTGCCTTAGCCATTGCCCTTAACCATGCCGGTACAGACAAGCTGGATGATATCGTTCCTAAAACTGCCGCTATAGACGTCTTGAAAATGAGCTTGATGGCACTGGTTACAGCCGCTGCGGCAGCGATTGTGGGTGCAGAGACTGGGGATCGATTACTGGGGGCTTTTACGCGCCTACAAACCTCACTCGTCCTGGCTGCGGTTTGCATTCTAGGACTTGGAGCGGGCGGGCTTGTAGGAATTCTGGCCGTGTCTAATGTCGCCTAATACGGTGCTGTCGTTTGTCCTTCAGAGCAACAATATTGCGTCCCATTAATACACAGCTAAGGAATTAACGCATTCAAGCGCTGCGTCACTATTGCTGACTCTGGGGTGGCGGCGTCAGACAGTTGAGTTAAGGCTTCTGCGAAGTCTTGAATACCCTGAAACTTTTGATAAACCGACGCAAATCGAACGTAGGCAACCTCACTCACCGTGCGCAAATGCTTGAGCACTAAGATGCCGATTTCCTGGCTGTCAATTTCTCGACGTGCCTGTTGCTGGAGCTCCGCTTCGATCTCATCAACCAAGGAATCGAGCTGTGATGTGGTCACTCCTGTCTTTTCACAGGCTCTGAGCATGCCTCGAAAAACTTTATTGCGGTCAAAAGATTCGCGATCGCCATTACTTTTGATTACTGTAATTGAGACGTGTTCAATGCGTTCATAGGTTGTAAAACGGCGTTTGCAGTTCAGGCATTCTCGCCGTCGCCGAATACTGCGACCCACCTCAGCAGAACGGGATTCTAAAACGCGATTATTAGGGTGCTGGCAAAAAGGGCACTGCATGCCGTCTGACCTCGCCTTAGAAAAGAACACTGAAAACAGGATCAGCGGTAGCACTGTCACCCTGAGGCTCTAATACTATCGGACCCGATCAAAAAGGGGGTAATTGCTCAACTCTGATACAAGCAATTACCCCCTTCCATGCAATTTTTCAATCGTCTTTGACAGCAACAGAGCAATCCAATAAATACAGATGAACTGCTGCCGTCAGACCGTTGCAGTCAAAGCCGACTAGTCTTTCGTAATTCGAGGGGGTTCTCTAAAGGCGATCGCAAAGAATAGCGTGCCAATGATGCACGTAAAGATGAAAATATAAGCCACACTTTCCATGATTCCGAGAGCTCCTAATCAACCAACTCAACTTTAGTCTACGAGACTTATAATCAAAACGCCCAGCGAAATAGACGTGAACGATCTGAAGGCTGGGCGTTTTTCATTAGATCTTGCTAATCAAAGATCAGCATATTAAACACGCTCCTCGGTACGGGTGCTCGCATCTCCCACTTTCTGGAAGAAGCCCCATTCAACCTGTTCAGGAGACAAGTCAGGGTCAACACCCGCAAACACATCTCGATAAAGTGTCCGAGATCCGTGCCAAATATGGCCAAAGAAGAACAGCAGCGCAAAGACAGCATGACCAAAGGTAAACCAACCACGAGGACTGGTCCGGAAGACGCCGTCAGATTCCAAGGTTTCTTGATCAAATTCAAAGGGCTCGCCCAGTTGAGCTTTGCGGGCATAGCGCTTCAGAAGTGCGGAATCAGTAATGGTTTGGCCATCCAACTCACCACCATAGAAGGTCGCCGTGACACCCGTCTGCTCGAAGCTGTATTTCGACTCTGCCCGACGGAAAGGAATATCAGCCCGAACGATGCCGTCCTGATCGGTCAAAATCACCGGGAAGGTCTCAAAGAAGTTGGGGAGGCGACGAACCGATAGCTCTCGGCCTTCACCATCGGTAAAGACAGGGTGACCTAACCAACCCTCAGCAATACCATCACCTTGAACCATGGGACCCACGCGGAACAAACCGCCTTTAGCAGGGCTGTTGCCGACATAGTCATAGAAAGCAAGCTTCTCGGGAATAGAACCGTAGGCTTCAGACTCGGAAGCACCACTTGCAACCTCAGCTTGGACCCGTCGCTGAATCTCCTGCTGGAAATAGCCTTGGTCCCACTGATAGCGGGTTGGGCCAAACAGCTCAATCGGACTGGCTGCACTGCCATACCACATGGTGCCAGCAACGACGAAGGCGGCAAAAAAGACGGCTGCAATACTGCTAGACAGGACCGTCTCGATATTCCCCATCCGCAAAGCCTTGTACAGGCGCTGAGGTGGACGAACCGTCAAATGAAATAGGCCTGCAATAATGCCAACCACACCGGCAGCGATATGGTGAGCAACAATCCCGCCAGGATTGTAGGGGTTAAATCCAGCTGGTCCCCACTCCGGTGCAACTGCTTGAATATGGCCCGTTACGCCATAAGCATCAGACACCCACATCCCCGGCCCCCAGAGACCCGTGAGATGGAACGCTCCAAAACCAAAGCAAAGTAGACCAGATAGAAATAGGTGAATCCCAAACATCTTAGGCAAGTCCAGCGCTGCCTCACCGGTACGAGGATCCCTAAAGAGATCCAAATCCCAGTAAACCCAGTGCCAAACTGCCGCTAAAAACAGCAGGCCTGATAAAACGATGTGAGCCGCAGCGACGCCCTCAAAACTCCAAAAACCTGGGTCAACTGCAGTGCTTCCAGTCACACTCCAGCCACCCCAAGATTCAGTTACCCCTAGGCGAGACATAAAGGGCAAAACAAACATGCCCTGACGCCACATTGGGTTGAGGACGGGGTCACTCGGATCAAATCTGGCTAGTTCGAAGAGGGCCATTGAACCGGCCCACCCAGCCACAAGGGCCGTATGCATCAGGTGTACAGAAATCAGTCGACCTGGATCATTCAGAACGACTGTATGTACCCGGTACCAGGGTAGTCCCATTGACTACTCTCCTCCTCTTTAACTTCAACAATTGCTGTGCAGATTTATTTAATAAAGGCCGCATATATAGTCAGCGTACCAGACTTGGCAGTCAATCTAGGTGATGAAGTAGCGCCTGCACCCATCAAAGGCAAAACAAAAGTTTACAATTGTTGACCTGCAGTGCGACGATATCTGGACCAACCCATCTGTGACTGATGACAGTAAAGTACGAAAATGTATAAAGAGTGTAACGAGTGTTAACCATCGATGCAATTCAGCGTTGGTGGCGACAGTCACACCCTTAGATTTCCAGGCCTTGGGTTACCTTGAGCGGTGCTTCGAATTGGCCCAGAGCAGATGGATTGTTGACGCAACTGGTGAGGGTTAGGGGACCAATGGCTACGATCAATTTTCTGAATGAAGATAAAGAGGTGATTGCCGCTAATGGTGCAAATCTTCGCTTCAAAGCCATGGAAAATGACGTTGATATCTATACCTTTGTGGGCAAGATGACCAACTGCGGCGGGTATGGCCAGTGCGGAACCTGTGTGGTTGAAATTGCCTCTGGGATGGAGAATTTGTCGCCCAAAACGGCGGTTGAAGCACGCAAGCTAAAAAAACGCCCCGATAATTGCCGACTTGCCTGTCAAGTCATGGTCAATGGACCTGTTTCTGTGATTACCAAACCCCCAAAGCGTAAGAAGTAGATTCATGCTGATGCGCTGCTGCGGTCGCGTCAGATGGACACTACAGATTTTTTGATGATTTGAGGAGGTTGCTCTATTGACCGGTGCCTGTTCTGTTGAGGGACTGGGGATGCCGTAAGATATGAGTAGTGCTGTTGTTTAAATATCAGTAGAGGGTAGAGGCTTAGGTTATGGAAGTTAATAGCTTAGGATTTGTCGCAAGTATTCTGTTCGTGCTGGTGCCCACTGTGTTTTTGCTCATTCTCTACATTCAGACTTCTAGCAAGCAAACAGGTTCTTAGCGTCAGAAGGGTAAAGTTGATGTCTTGTTTGCCTGGCTTGTGCTGCAATATATCGTGATGATAGAGCTCACAGGATACGGATTCACACCTTGCCTGTGCTCTTGAAGAATAAGTTTTAAGTTGTCGCTGGGGTGAACCCAGCGTTTTTTTTATTGCCTGGGCTTAATTAGGCAGCGCAAGTCAAGTCAGGATGCCTGTTCCCATGAATAACAACGCCTAGTGCTCTCTAAAAATGATATGACCTATTGCTTAGGAATATTGGTAGAGCAAGGAATCGTTCTGGCAGCTGACTCTCGAACCAATGCAGGGGTCGACTACATTTCGTCCTATCGAAAGCTATTTGATTTTTCTCTGCCCGGAAAACGAGCTTTGGTTCTCTGCTCGTCAGGCAATTTATCAATTACCCAAGCAGTTTTACATACCCTGGAGCGAGATATCGCAGTGGGTCAGGACAGTAACCTGCATGCTCTGCCAACGATGTATGACGTGGCTCGCTACATTGGCAACTGTATTCGAACGCTGCAGTCTCTGGATCGGCCCTGGCTGGAAAAGGACAACATTGATTTTCAATGTAGTTTTCTGCTTGGGGGGCAAATTCCAGGGGAAGCGCCCCAGCTATTTCTGATCTATAGCCAAGGCAATTGCATTCAAACCACACCGGAAACCCCTTTTCTGCAGATTGGTGAGACCAAGTATGGGAAACCCATTTTGGATCGCACCCTCACCTTTAATGCAGATCTCAATGCGGCGGCAAAGAGTGCGCTGCTCTCGATTGATTCGACGATGCGCTCTAATCTGTCGGTGGGGCCACCGATCAATATGGTGATGTACCAAGCCGATACGTTTGAGATCTGTCACCGGGCTCAATTTCAGGCAGGGGATCCTTATTTGATTAAGATGCGAAAACATTGGGAGCAGGCGCTACGCAGGGCCTCGGATCGCATGCCCGATATTAACTGGAACCAAGTCTCTTCTCCGCCAGCTCTGAATGTGAGCGATATTTCTCCGCAGTAGCGCCTTAGATCAGTCAGCGGTTTATTAGGGCGTGTCGGTCAAAGAGTGCTGATGTGAATTTGGCTCGTGAGGGTGGCTTGAGCTGGATGACCTTCTCGCAATGCCCCCGTGACAGGGGCCGCTTGGGCTGGGTTAGGGGCAGCGGCTAAAGCAATATGGCGATCGCTTACCGCCAAACCATGGGTCGGGTCAAACCCCCGCCAGCCCCCACCGGGAATATATACCTCTGCCCAAGCGTGCAGATCATGGTTTGACTGATCGGAATCGCCCTCTTGATAGCCGCTGACGAAACGGGCCGCTAGCCCAACAGCGCGACAAGCCGCCACAAATAAAACCACAAAATCTCGGCAACTGCCTCTTTTAGTCTGCCAAGTCAGGCTTGCAGGCATAGGTGCACCTTCATGACGGGTGGTGTAGGTACAGTCGCTGTAAATCCGTTGGGTGAGCGCGGTTAAAAATGTACCGAGCTGATAATTGACCTCATGCATGAGCCCATGGGCAAATTCCACCACGTTGGGTGCAAGGGGGAGATCATGCTGAGTTCGGTAAGGATGCAGTGAGGTAGCCAGAAAGGTCGGGTAATCAATCGGTAACGGGTTGGCCCAACTGGGCGTGAAATAGTTGAAGGGATTGGTGCAGGTGGTTTCGACTTCAGCAGTGGTCTTGATCACCAATCGTGAGGTAGCGGAATTGGTAAACCACAGCCCGACAGTAGCATTGCCGTCGAGTTCGACAATGGGGCTCTGTAACTGGGGTTTGGGCTCAACCTGAATGTCGAATTGGTGGAGAATTTGATTCCCATCACTGCGGGGGGTCAATCGCACCACGTGATGCTGCAAAAAAACCGGCTGGCTGTAGGTGTACTGGGTGGTGTGGCTAATTCGATAGCGCATCGTGGTCAAATTCTTTTGCCTTATAGGGGCACCACAGTTGGGGTAGGCTCTTGGGTGTCTGCGGCGGGTGCGACTGCTGTTGCTGTTTCTTCTACGCCGAGGCTCAGGGCGGCAGCCACCACAAAGCAGGCCCCTCCAAAGATAACGGCAATCAGGCAGTCCCCGCCCCAAACATGGGACATCACCCAGCTCAGCCCCAAAGACGCCACAATTTCTGGCAGCACAATAAACAGATTAAAGATTCCCATATAGATGCCACTCTTGCGGGGTGGTAAAGCCCCTGCCACCATGGCATAGGGTAAGGACAACATGCTGGCCCAGGCGATGCCTAAGCCCACCATGGGCAGCAAAACCCATAGGGGTGACGGCACCAGTCTGAGGGCAATCAGACTCAGACCACCCACCAACAGACATAGGCTATGGGCCTTGGCTCGGTTAGTGGCGATCGCTAAGCGAGGCAACAGGAACGAGACCCCAAAACAAATGGCGTTATAGGTGGCAATGCATATCCCTGCCCATTCAATTCCTTCTGAGTAGAGCGGCGACTGGCTATCTGCTGCACCGAATAGGGTGTGGGCGATCGCTGGCGGAAAGTACAGAAACACGCAGTACATTCCCAGCCAACTGAACCCTTGCACCCAAGCCAATTGCCGCATCGGGGTGGGCATGGTTTTCAGGGCTGTGAAAATCTCTCGCCCCGTTGCCCCAAGCCCTTGATATTGTTCCTGTTGGGCCTGAAAGACTGCCATATCAGCAGGGGGCTTTTCAGGGGTGGAGATCACCGTCCACAGGATCGTGCCCATAAAAACGGCTGCACCGATATAGAAGGAATAGGTCACAGAGGGGGGAACCCCGCCTGTGAGCGACTCAGCATTGCTGAAACCTAAGCCATGGGATAGTAACCAAGGCAGAGCGGAGGCAAGCACTGCGCCCAAACCAATCATCAGGCTCTGAATGGCGAACCCCCGAGTGCGCTGGGACGGTGGCAGTAAATCGCTCACAAAAGCTCGAAACGGTCCCATGCTGGTATTAGCCGCTGTGTCGAGAATCCACAGACACCCCACCGCCATCCAAAGACTGCCAACCGTCGGCATGCAAATCAACGCAATTGAGGCGAGAATCGCGCCACCTAAAAAGTAGGGACGTCGTCGCCCTAAAGGTCCCCAGGTATGATCGCTGAGGCTACCAATAATCGGCTGCACGATTAGACCTGTCAGCGGCGCAGCGAGCCAGAGAATGGGGATCTGCTCGGGGTTTGCTCCTAGGTGCTCAAAGATGGCACTGGTGTTGGCCATCTGCAGCCCCCAGCCAAACTGGATGCCAAAGAAGCCAAAGCTCATATTCCAGAGCTGGTAAAAATTAAATTTTGACTCAGTTGAAGTCACACCTTAAGTCCCGAGGGGCGAGGAGGCTAAGCGCCATCCAACAGCCAGGTCGGGAGGTCATCGGGAAGGGCCATTCTACAGGGAGCAGCGATCGCAGACTTAGATTAGTGATCAGTTATCTGAACAAGCTGCAAACCCCAGCCAATCAAGGCACGTTCCACATAACACTCTCTCTCCCTATGCTAGCCAGAGGTTGGAGCTGTCCCCGTAAAGTGTCACAAACGAGTCATAACGAAAGGTCGCTATCTATGTTCTTTTATTGAGCCAAGGCTGATTGAGGGGGGTGGGGTATCTGAGTGGCACGCAGTTGTCCGCAAGCAGCATCTTTTTCGAGACCACGGGAATAGCGAACGCTGACGGCAACATTACGACGCTGGAGTTCGGCCATAAAGTCTTCGATTTGGAAATCGCTAGGCCGCTGGTAGTCCACCTCGCTAATCGGATTGTAAGGAATCAAATTGACGTGGCTTTGGAACCCGCCGACGTGATCAGCCAACTCAGCGGCATGTTCGGGGCGATCATTCAGGCCAGCCAGCAAAATATATTCAAAACTCACCCGCCGTCCGGTGGTATTCACATAGTCCTGACATTCCCCTAGCAACGCCTCCAGGGGATATTGGCGCGCACTGGGAATCAACTGCTGCCGCTGGGCTTGGTTGGAGGCATGGAGGCTGACGGCCAACGTGACCTGGAGGTGGTGTTCCCCAAGACGGCGAATATGGCCGGGAATGCCCACTGTGGAAAGGGTCATGTTGCGTTGGCCAATCCCCACGTCTATATTCAGCGAACGAATCGCGGCCACGACGCTATCGGTATTGAGTAGCGGTTCCCCCATGCCCATAAACACGATGTTGCTGACCCGTTGGCCAAAATCTTCTTGGACGGTCAGCACCTGATCGACAATTTCGTGGGTAGCTAGGTTGCGTAAAAAGCCCCCTTTGCCGGTTGCACAGAAGTCACAGGCCATGGGGCAACCCACTTGGGAGGACACGCACACGGTCAGGCGCTTGGCAGTAGGAATGCCGACGGCTTCGATAATGTGGCCGTCCTGGAGACGCAGTAAATATTTAACGGTGCCATCAGGGGCTTGGGAACGGAGATGGAGCTGAGATCGCCCCACGGGTACAGCAGCAATTTCAGCCCGCCATGCCTTCGAGAAAACGGTGATATCCCCTAATGAACGGACGCCCTTGTCATAGATCCATTGATGGAGTTGCTTGCCACGATAGGCCGGTTGCCCATGAGCTTTAACCCAATCGGTGAGCTGCTCTAGGGACTGCCCTAGCAAAGGTTGGTCTTCTGCTGTAGTGGGTGCAGAGGACACCGCTGAAGTGGAAAGGGCAGAAGACATAGTTGATTGGGACGCACACAGCCCATTCATCCTAACAAGGCAACTCAGAATCCTCGCAGCTCAAGGATCTAAACATTAGGCTTGGCGGTCAGGAAAAGGAGGGTGGTTTGCCAAGAAACGGTTTGATTTTGGAGTCGTCGGCGAATCAATTTTTCGAGGGTGACAAGGTCAGAGTCAGTCAATTGTGTTGCAAGCTGATTCCGGTAACTGGTCGCAGTATCTGGGTCGAGCCAGCGATCGCACAGTCCCTTACCCACCCACATTTCGTAGGTTTGTACGTCCTTAGTCCAAGTCACTGTGAAACCCACGGCTTCGATCAGGGCCACCAGATCGGCGCTTTCCCAATTGAATCGGGGATCTTTTTCGTCGCTGTAGATGGTCGCCTCGGCAGTTTGCCAGCGATCTCGTAAATCTGCCTCAATGGCGTTATCGGGTAACAGCGCCGACAGCCGCTGGGTCTGCCGGGGCATCACTTCAGCCAAAGCCAACGTGCCATCCTCTGCTAACAGCGATCGCAGCGCCTTGACCACCCCTGACTTATCGGCTAACGCCCCCAGCACATTGCGCCCGATCAAGGCATCAAAGCGCAACTGGGGATCGTGGTTCGCTAAGGTCGCAGCCAGATCGAGCAGGGGCGTCTGCAGAATTTGGGGCCGACTCAGGTCCAACAAAGCCGCAGCCTGCTCCTGCAGCGCTTCAGCATCCTGAGCGGTATCCACTCGCCCGTAAACACCCCCCTCTGGGACTTGTCGAACGGCTTCCCAAGTGAGCAAGCCGCTGCGAGCATTCAGGTCTAGCACCAGATGATGGCGTTGGAGCTGCAGGGTCGCAAACAGGCGATCTCGGATGGCGGCAAGGCGATCACCGGTTTGGGCTAGGGTGCGCTGTAGCCACCGCTCTTGGGCCGGATTCTCGGGGCTATAGGTGAGGGCCTCCACGGGGCCGGTTTCTTCTACCAAGGCCGCTAACTGCGCCTCCCGCTGTCGAGCCACCTGGGTGCGGATGGTGGCTTCATACCCCTGATCAGAGGGCTGATAAAACACTTGACCTTGCAAGCCCTGAGGTAAATACTGCTGGGCCACCCAATGGTCGCGATAGGCATGGGGATAGAGGTAGCCCTTGCCATGGCCAAAGCCTTCTTTATCTCGATTAGGATCCCGCAGAGGATTGGGCACATCCTGCTGCTGCTCGGTTTCCACTGTCGATAGAGCATCGTAAAAGGCCATAACACTGTTGGATTTGGGAGCGGTGGCCAGGTAAAGCGTGGCCTGTGCTAGGGGATAGCGCCCTTCCGGCATGCCCACCCGATCAAAGGCAGTGGCGCAACTGGTCACCACCGTCACCGCCTGGGGATCGCCTAAGCCAATGTCTTCACTGGCTAGAATCACCAGCCGCCGAAAAATATAGCGGGGGTTTTCCCCGGCGTAAATCATGCGGGCCAGCCAGTAGAGGGCCGCATCGGGATCGGAGCCACGCACGCTTTTGATAAAGGCACTGATGGTGTCGAAGTGGGCGTCCCCTTCTTTGTCGTAGAGCACCGCCCGCTGTTGAATCGAGTCTTCCGCCACCGCCAGGGTGATGGAAATCGTGCCGGTCTCATCGGGTGGGGTGGTCTCGACTGCGAGTTCTATGGCATTCAACAAGGCACGGGCATCGCCATTGGCCACATTCACCAAATGATCGAGAGCTGCGTCTTCAATCTGGACTGATTTTTGGCCATAGCCCCGCTCGGGAGCGGTCAACGCCTGGTCGGCCACTTGGCGCAGATCCTCAGCCTCCAAGGACTTGAGCTGAAACACCCGAGAACGACTGACCAGGGCTTTATTCACCTCAAAGAAGGGATTCTCGGTGGTGGCCCCGATCAAAATTACGGTGCCATTTTCCACCCAGGGCAATAGCGCGTCTTGCTGGGCCTTGTTGAAGCGGTGGACCTCATCAATAAACAGGATCGTGCGCCGCTCGTACTGACCCCGCAGCTCTTGGGCCTGGGCGATCGCCTCTCGAATATCTTTTACCCCGGCCAGCACGGCATTGATGGCAATGAACTGAGCACTGGTGGTGTTGGCAATGATCCGCGCCAGGGTGGTTTTGCCAGTGCCGGGGGGACCATAAAAAATTAGCGAAGAGAGCTGATCGGCCTGAATTGCCCGCCGCAACAATCGCCCTGGCCCCACCACCGCATCTTGGCCGACAAACTCATCCAGGGTGCGGGGCCGCAGCCGAGCGGCCAAGGGCGCTTGGGCTTCGATTTGGAGATCGCGATGGTGGTCAAACAAATCCATGTCGCCATGCTAAACCTCTGACGGCGCATTGGTGTTGGAGCATAACAGTTACTTACCCCAACAGGCTCCCATCAGAATGTCAGTCGGGAGTCATGCCCGATGCGGTTTCAACTGCATCAGTCACAACAAAGGAGCGGCCTAGAATAGGGAAAATATCTGCAGACCTAACGCATCCAGGGGAGAAAGCATGGAATTATCGAGAGTCATTGATGAAATTAAGCGTATCCCTCAAGATCGACTCTCCGAGGTCTACAGCTTTATCCATTTCTTTCGATTGGGCCTAGAATCACAATCCCCTCAGAGTGATGCTGATCAGCCTGTGATCGCTCCAATTCCTCAAGTGCCATCTCCCAACTATGATTTTTCAGATTTGGTTGGACGCTTAACCTGGCAAGGCGACGCCGTCGCTATCCAGCGGTCATTGCGCGATGATTGGTAACCGTTATCTCCTCGACACCAATGCTATCGTTGCCCTGCTGAAAGGAGATTCTGCTCTGGTGGACCTTCTGCAAGGAGCAGAGTGGATTGGCATCGCAGTGATTAGCCAAATTGAGTTCCTGGTATTTCCGGAACTGACCGAAAACGACAAAGCCCTGTTTCAGGACTTCTTGAGACGAGTTAGCGTGATTAGCCTGGACACAGGTAATGCTGCTCTGATTGGGCAAATCATTACGTTGCGGCAACAGTATCGATTGAAATTACCGGATGCAATCATTGGTGCGATCGCCCTGCAAAACGCTGCTAGCCTAATCACTGCTGATCAAGCCTTTTCTAAAATTGCTGAGTTGAAAGTAACCCCCTGGTAAACCTTGCCCATGAGAGAAGCTGTCATTACCGGCGAGATCATGGCGTATCTGAAGCACAGAGCTGGGAAATGTAGCGTATCTGGACAGGTTACCCAGAGCCAACTAATACGCTGAGGCTGAGATCGTGGAAGCCCGCAACCGCAACATTCAAGATTGGTACGGCAAAGTCGAACGCGGCGAGATTAAACTCCCTCGCTTTCAGCGTTTCGAGGCTTGGGACCAGCAGCGCATTGCTAGCCTTGTCCATACCGTCATTCATAACCTGCCCCTGGGCATCACCCTCATCCTTGAAGTTGGTGAAGCAGAGCAATTTATTTCCCGCTATTTGCAGACCGCACCGAAAACCGGCAACAAAGTCTATGAGCACCTGCTGGATGGGCAGCAGCGGCTCACCGCCCTGTGGCGGGTTCTCCATAACAACTACCCGTGGGTGACCTACTTTATTTACGTCAAAGCCTTCGATAACTACGACAATGACAAACCTCTGAACGACCTGAGCGTTTACCACAAGGGGCGCTACTGCAAGAAAAACGACAGTAGACGATTCCCTCTGTGGTGCGATCTGCCAGGCAAAACCCTACAGCGGGGCTTTATCCCCACCCAACTGCTTCGCCCTGGCGATATCCAAAGTGAAATCGACGAATGGATCAACAAAGCACTACCCAAACCATCTGCTGATTTAGGTATGGACGCCTTTCAGCAGTATTTTGAGTATCGCCAAAAAGTCAGCGACAAAATCAAAGACCTGCGCGCCACCCTGGCCAACTACAACCTGCCTTATCTGGCCCTGCCTGCCCATACCGATAAGTCTGTGGCCCTGGAGGTATTCATCAACATGAATACCAATAGCAAGCCCCTCTCCACCTACGACATCATCGTGGCTGAAGTGGAGAGTGTGATGGGGCGATCCCTCCATGACCTAGAGGCTGGCCTGCATGAACGCCACCCCAATGTTGCCCGCTATGCCTCCCTATCAGACTTGGTATTAACCACGTCTGCCCTGCTTCAGGACAACTTCCCCAATCAAATCGGGGCCTGGAAGATGAATAAGCAGCGCATGGTCGAACAGTGGGATGTATTGGAGCGAGGCCTTAACCGCATGGCCAGGTTCCTCAACACCGAGGGCATTTATGATGCGCAGCGACTCCCAACCAATGCTGTGCTGGCTGTAATCGCCGCCCTCTATGCCCATATCCCCGATGCGGGAGATAAACAGGGCTGTGATGAGCTACTGCTCAAGCGCTATCTCTGGTCAGCCTTTTTCACCGATCGCTACGAGAACTCTGCCCCTACCAACGCCTTCGCAGACTTCAATAGCCTCAAGAAAATCATCACGGGTAAAACCAAGACTGCTGGGACGCCCTACACCATCAGCGATGTGCCCATCTTTGCCGACCATACCCTAGTTGAAATTGAGGAAATCCTCACGGCAGAATGGCCCAAACGTGCCACTATTCGCGGGCGCGGGGTGCTGGCGGTGCTTTGTCGCCTCAATGCCTTGGACTTTGCCACTGGTGAACGGCTGGATGCCCACACCATTGAAAACCGTCACTACCATCACGTTTACCCCGATGGCCTTCTAAAAGAAGCGAGTATTTCCAGCTTTCTGGCCCTGAACTGCGCCCTGATCAAAGATAAAACCAACTTGTCCATTGGCGGCAAAGATCCCCTGGTTTATCTAAAAGATCGCTATAAATGGACCTCAGAGGCGATTGTGAAAGAACGGCTCCATTCCCACTTGATTCCCATACAGGAACTGGCAAATGGCGGTTATGAAGGGCTGTCAGAAGATGCAAAAACCACCAAGCTCCAGAAAGATTTTGACGCCTTTGTGCAGAAGCGGGCTGAGTTAGTGATGAACGCTGTGCAGCAGTTGGTCGAGGGTCATCAACTCAGTCCAGCAGAGATTTACAGCGAGGCTTGAAATGCCTAAACCGGGAGAATATGGCGCTGTTGAGCGGTGTATCTAGAATTACGCCTAAAATAATTTCCACTTACCAACTCCCAAAGATAAGGGCACGTTTCTGAGTTAACTAATCCCACCTGGAGATTCGCCTACGCTACCTTCCGATCTACTCATCCATCGCAACCAAGGGGACTCTATCCACCCCAAACGGCTGGCCGTAGACGACGACACCTGCGAGCTGGCCCAAAGCCTGATCGAGCAATTTCAAGACCATGTCAGTCAAACCCAGGGCAGTCTCAATCAAAAATTGCAAGTCTTAGAAGGCGATGATACCGACTACCGGGTTCGTCGCGGCCTCGCCCACATTTTGCGATCCAGCTTCAGTACCTTCGAGCCCGTCAGCCCACTGGATCCTCCGATGCTGCGAGAGCGGGCCTTTGCCCTGGCCAGTCAGTCAGCCCCTAGCCCCGAGACGGCGATCGCCCATCTCGAAACTTTGGCCACCCAGCTCAGCACCGAACTCGACCGCGACGTCACTCCTGCAGAGGTCAGCCAAGGGCTCTATGCCGACCTCAAAGAAAACCATATTCTGATTGCCTTTGAGCCCCCCACCCCCCAGGCCTTGATCCATCGTTACAACCTCTCCCAAGTGCAGGGCATTTTTTACAAAGCCAGTCAGGTGGTGCTGAATGTGCACCGCAATGACCCAGGCGAATACAAATTGATGTTTCGGTACCTGAAGCTGTTTCGGCTGATGGCCTACATCGAAGGAGATGCCGACCATGGCTTTACCGTCACCATTGATGGCCCCACCAGTTTGTTCAAAGCCAGCACCCGCTATGGCCTCGACATGGCCAAGCTGATTCCGGCCATTTTGCACGTCACCCGCTGGAGCCTTTCCGCCACCCTGCAAACCAAAGATTTCTACAGTAACGAACCACGAAGCCGTCAGTTTAGCCTCGATACCGACTGTGGTCTGGTCTCCCACTATCCCCCTGGCAAACCCTACGACAGCATGCTCGAAGCTTCTTTTGCCGATCGCTGGCCTAAAAAAACGCCTTGGCGCTTGGAGCGGGAAGTGGATTTAATCCCGATTCCAGGTAGCGTCATGATTCCAGACTTTCGCTTGGTGCATCCCGATGGCCGGGTCCTCTTGCTAGAAATTGTCGGCTATTGGCGACCGGAATATCTGCGCAAAAAATTCGCCCAGGTGCGCCGTGCCAACCGCAGCGATTTGATTTTGGCTATTTCTGAGCGGCTCAACCTAGAAAAAGCGGGCGTGGATACGAAGAACCTGCCCACCCCCATCGTTTGGTTTAAGCAAAAGCTCAGCCCCAAGGCGATCTTGGCCTGCTTAGAAGAGACTTAACCTATTCCAACGTCAATTTGACGCAGCGATTGGGGTCAACCTCGCCGCCCGCCCGCAGATGAATCGCGGGCTAATTGGGAAGGTCTGACGTATATGGATAAGCTAAGACACTCTGCTGCCTAACTTAAAGCAGCCCGTGTAAGCCCCTAGCAGAAATAGGGCAGAGGGTATTCAGAACAGCCCCTGAGTTTATGTGAGCGGACAATAGAGCATGATCGCATCCACATAGCGGCCATCGGGGAGATGGGCGGCCCCAGGAACCCGGCCAATTTCCCGGAACCCTAGGGATTGCCAAAGCTTGAGGGAGGGAACATTGGTCTCAAAAACCAGGTTGTACATGACCGCCCGATAACCGCGATCGCGCGCCAAAGTCAGCATCGCCTCTCCCATGACGCGGCCAATCCCATAGCCGCGAGCCTCAAGCGGTACAATGAAGCCAGCGTTGCAAATGTGGCGACACCGCCCTGGGAAGTTGGGCTTCAGGTAAAATGCTCCGACGATTTGCTGCGCAGCCGATCCTCCGTCCCGTGTTCGCCGCACCACAAACGCATCCCCTTTCATCCAATAAGCCTGAAAATCTTGGGGGGAGAGCGGTTGATCTTGAGGATAACTGACGCCCTCTACAATGATTTGATTCAGCAATTCCCGGACAGTTTCGACCTCTCCTGGCTGCATGATGTCCAGGACGGCTGAGGTTGAATCTTTCAATTGGACGGTGAGCGGTAGCGCCATCGGTCTCTGTAAAAGTTTGTTCTGTCGAGCGATTCGTATTGCATGGTAATCCTACATGGCAGTTGGTTGGCCGAAGCCCAGCGCTTCTTTCTTTGGGGGGAAGCTTGGCAGCGACTCAATCCAGCCACCTTCACCGTCAAAGAGGCGGTTCAGCGCCATCCCTACAGTCTTGACTTCGCTGCCCTTGAGTCCTCTCTGCAGCGTATCAAAGGACTCCCCAATGCGATTTGGTCAAAGCCCGCCGCACCTAAGGACGGTAAACGACGGCGATCCTCAGCGACTCGCTCAGCGCCTGCGTCAGAGCGGTCCTTAATTCAGGTGCTATGTTTGCCCACTCACCTCACGGCGACGACCTGCATTCCTCAACATTCCGCTGAATCGTTACCGGCTGAATCGGCTCAAGTACAGGATCTGGTTTTGTTTCCCTGGCAGGTGTCGGGTGTTTGGCTGACACCGGGGGAAATGGCCAGCTTTTTGCAGCAGCTTCCCTTGGGGTCTACCACTATCGCAGCGGCCACCCTTGGAGCAGACGTTCGCTATTGGTCGCACATTGCCCGTTGGGGACTGGATCTGCTGGCGCGGGGTAAGTATTTGCCCATGGTGACTGTGGCTCGCAAATCGACCCAAGCCCATTGGCGCTTACTTTTGGATAGCGATACCGATGAGGCCCGCCGCCAGCAGTTTGGGCAAAACATGCCGCTGGTCTGTCGTTTTTATCAGGCTATCGGTCGATCTGAACCAGTTTTAGCGGTGCCCTTTGGGGCTGAACCAGAAATGCTGCTGGAAGACTTTTTGAGGGCGACGGTTGATGCCCAAGTGCGCCGTCAGGCCAAGCCGAATATCGCTGGCACAGATGTGCTCAGCCCTGATTTGCCGGTGCGGGAGTGGCTGCAGGCCCTGGCTACTGGGTCGGCTGATATTCAAGGCTTTGAAGGGGGGGCGATCGCCTCGGCCCGCCTCAGGGATGCCCTCAATACCTGGACAGCGCCTTTACAGGCCCATGATGCCAGCATTAGCGATCGCTTTCGTTTTTGTGTGGTCTTGACTCCGCCAGCGGAAGGCACCGAAGACTGGCGGCTGGTCTACCACCTGCAGAGCCGCGACAATGCTGATTGCCTGATTGCAGCGTCAACCCTATGGCAGTACCCCGTCGATCAAGCGGTGATTCAGGGTCAGGAGATCGTAGCGCCCCAAGAAACGTTGCTGGCTGGACTGGGACGGGCAGCACGGCTGTGTGATCCGATTCGCGACAGCCTGCAGCAGGAGTCCCCCAGTGATTGCCCCTTAGACCCAGCTCAGACCTACGTCTTTTTAAAAACTACGGCGGCCCGCCTTAAAGATGGTGGCTTTGGGGTGATCTTGCCCCCAGGCTTAAATCCCCAAAATCAAGATGGCAATAGCCGTTTAGGGATTCGCTTAGAGGCGGCTGCTCCTGACCGTAAACAGCGTCAACGGTTAGGCCTTAAGAGTTTTTTGAACGTGCAGTGGGAGCTGTCTCTGGCGGGTAAAACTATCTCCCAAAAAGACTTTGAGCGACTGGTAGCTCTAGAAACCCCTCTGGTAGAAATGGGGGGACAGTGGGTCGAGCTGCGGCCCCAGGATATCCGCGCTGCCCGAGAATTTTTCCAGCGTCGCCAAGAGCCCATTTCTCTAAATGTAGAAGACGCCCTGCGCATGAGCACTGGAGATACCCAGGTCATCGATAAGCTGCCGGTGGTCAGTTTTGAAGCCTCAGGGGTGCTGGAAGACCTGATCAAAACCCTGACCCAAGGCAATCAAACCCTAGAGCCCTTAGCCGATCCCCCTGGTTTTGAGGGGCATCTTCGCCCTTATCAGGCTAGGGGCGTCTCGTGGCTGTCCTTTTTGGAGCAGTGGGGGTTGGGGGCCTGCCTTGCCGATGATATGGGCTTGGGTAAAACCATTCAGCTGATTGCCTTCTTGCTGCACCTGAAGCAGCGAGATTTGCTCGATGGGCCGACGTTGCTGGTGTGCCCCACATCGGTATTGAGTAACTGGGAACGGGAAATTCATAAGTTTGCCCCCGATTTGACGGTGATGATGCATCATGGCGAAAAGCGCCCTCACAAGGCGGTATTTGCCCGCAAGGCCAAGTCTGTGACGGTGGTGCTGACCAGCTATGCCCTGGCTCAGCGGGATCTTAAGGATTTAGAGCGGGTGGCCTGGCAGGGGCTGGTGCTTGACGAAGCCCAAAACATTAAAAACCCCGATGCGAAACAGTCGAAAGCGGTTCGACAAATTGAGGCCCAGTTTCGCATTGCCCTCACCGGTACCCCGGTGGAAAATCGTCTCTCTGAACTCTGGGGGGTGATGGACTTTCTCAATCCCGGCTATCTGGGTCCTAAAAACTTCTTCCAGCGGCGTTTTGCCACCCCGATCGAGCGCTACGGTGATACAGCTTCCCTTAAAACGCTGCGATCGCTGGTTCAGCCCTTCATCCTCCGTCGCCTCAAAACCGATCGCACCATCATCCAAGACTTGCCTGAAAAACAAGAGATGACGGTGTTTTGCGGTCTATCTGGAGAGCAAGCCCAGCTCTACCAAGATGCTGTGGAGCAGTCTTTGCGAGAGATTGAAGCCAGTGACGGGGTGCAGCGACGGGGCATGATCTTAGGACTGCTGACCCGTCTGAAGCAGCTTTGTAACCATCCGGTCCAGTTCTTAAAAGAAGAGACTGCCGTTCAACCCAATCGCTCGGGCAAGCTACAGCGGTTTGACGCCATGGTCGAAGAGCTGTTAGATGAGGGCGATCGCGCCCTGATTTTTACCCAGTTTGCGGAGTGGGGTAAGCTGCTTCAGGCCCATCTCATAGATACCTTCAAACAAGAGACTCTCTTTTTGTACGGCAGTACCTCCAAGGCCAAGCGAGAGGAAATGGTGGATCGGTTTCAGCAAGACCCCAACGGACCGCGTCTATTTATTTTGTCTTTGAAGGCTGGGGGCGTCGGTCTCAACCTCACCCGCGCCAACCACGTGTTCCACTTCGATCGCTGGTGGAACCCTGCCGTTGAAAACCAAGCCACCGATCGCGCTTTCAGAATTGGCCAAACCCGTAACGTGCAGGTCCATAAATTTGTCTGTACCGGCACCCTCGAAGAACGCATCCACGACATGATCGAGTCTAAAAAGACCCTCTCAGAACAAGTGGTCGGTGCTGGCGAGAAATGGCTGACGGAACTCGATACGGACCAACTCCGCAACTTACTCTTACTAGATCGGGCTGCGGTGATTGATGAGTCTGGCGAGTAACCAAAATTCGGCATTAGAGGCTGTTTGAAAAGTATTCGGGACTTCCTTTAGCGACATAGACTACCCAGAAAAGTGAGGGTAGTCTCAGGGTTTCAGCCCTCCTACTGAGGGGCTCCAGTATCCTTCAAGACGGGCTTACCCCCTTTTCAAACACCCTCTAACGGAAGCCGGGATGCTTTTTTAGCTGGAATACTTCTAAACCGTACCGGGGGTGCATCCCGATTTCGTTTGCCCTCATCCTTATTCTGGTATACCGGAGGCTTTAAGCTCTCTCCCAAGGCGGGAGAAGGACTTTGAATTCGGCTCCCCTACTCTTCGAGACGCACAAAGCGCTACGCCCTTTTTGGGAGAAGGGGCTAGGGGATGTAGATCGACTCTGCGAGCAGCCGCTGCGCGTCTAGTGCTCTTCCCGTAGGGTGGGGATGAATTTGCAAAGGTGGGATGCTCCCATACTTGTCAAGCAGACGGCGTCCAAAGAAATTGAGATGCTTTTGAGTTTTTGGGCCATTTTGACAGACTGATTCGGGGCAGCAAATCTCGAAGCTTTATATTTAACGAGAGGAAAAAATACGGCAACTTCATATGAATGACCGGTTTTGTGAAGTTACCTTGAAGTTTGCATGAATTTTTGCCTGTGCCAAATGCCGTTTGCTAAGGTTGCTCTCAGTGTTCCTACGCAAGCAGTAGCTGATTTCATTGATCGGCTTAAGGGTTGAGTTTATGCATTCAAGTGGATTTCTCTAGCCAAGTAGTAGGATTAGTTAATGATGTCTAAACGTAATGTTTTTAAGGCGGCTTTAGTCGTATCTGTTGGGGTTGTTGTTACAACTGTATCCGCGATAGACGCCAATGCCGCCGTGTTAGAGTTGGGACTACTTATTGATGGTTCTGGAAGTATTGAGGACGATGACTTTGGACTTCAATTAGCTGGCTATAAAGATGCCTTTACGGATCCTAATTTCTTTTCAAATATTGTTGAAAAGAGCGAATTCAATAGTATTGTAATTGGTGCTTTTCAATTTGGTGGTCCTAGCAGTTCTCCTGAGGTGGTTGAGGAAATTCCTTGGACCTCTATTACTAATCAATCGGAGGCTGAGGCCTTTGGAAACTTGTTTAACACCTCTGTGTTTGAAAAGTTAGATGGCTTTACACCGATTGGCGCTGGTATTGACACGATAACTGAAAGCATTTTCAATAATGCATTTACTAGTGATAAGCAAATAATCGATATTTCTACCGATGGTGCCGCCACCAGTCAACTTAAAGCCGAAACCGCTGCGCAGGCTGCTTATGTTGCGGGTATTGATGCCCTCAATGCCATTGGTATTGCCTTGGATGCATCGGATGAGGATGATCTCAAGACGTTAACCTTCGACGAGACTGGAGTGGCAGGTTCTGGTTTGTTTTTTGAAGCTAGTACCTTTGAAGACTTTGGTCCTGCTATCAAAACTAAATTGGGCGAGGAAATCGCAGGTAAACCAGTGCCTGAGCCAGCGTCCCTCCTAGGGTTAACTGTTTTAGGGTTGGTAGGGTTAGGATCTCGGGTCAAAAGCCGGTTGGATGCCGAGGGCTAAAGGTTTCTGGGTAAATTAATGATCAAAAGCCTTGGGACTTTGGAGCCCAAGGCTTTTGATGTAGGGGATGACCGACCTCTTTCTGAAGCCCCCAATTGAGGCATTGATCTGGAAATTGTATAGGGGCTGTGGACAATCAAGGTCAGACTTGCTGATATGAGAGTGTTCCCTCGCCTGATTCAGTCCTTAGTGGTGCAGAAAAGTCCTGCAACCCCTTTGAATAGGTGAGTCTCATT
>ERZ1740060.342-NODE-342-length-31132-cov-8.397143_pt1 | contig 31132 bp, 25 predicted proteins | sample MGYA00581743_ERZ1740060 | MGnify/ENA primary metagenome ERZ1740060 (study PRJEB43018, sample SAMN04849235) | marine metagenome | isolation source: floating plastic debris | place: Pacific Ocean | collected 2008-08-27 | study: EMG produced TPA metagenomics assembly...
GGTTTTTTTTGTCTTATTTATTGAAGTTTAACTCAAGTGTGGTGTGGGTTTGGTTGTGTGACTGTAGCTACCGCTGTTGAGGTTTTGGTGTTTTGTGGCCAGGGATATCGGCGGTGGCAGGAAAACTGTGGTTAGCGGCTCTCTATAATTAAGCTACAGAGCGACTGTCTGATTGCTCCTTACTCCAAGATGAGCTTGCCTCTCAAAGAAAAATATATCAACCTGCTCACCGATTTTGGTTTCAAGCGCGTTTTCGGCAGTGAGCCCAATCGACAACTGTTGATTGACTTTCTCAATACCTTGCTGCCCGCACCGCACCGTATCCAATCAGTTACCTATAAGCAAACAGAGAGTCTGGGCAATACGCCAGTGGACCGAAAAGCGATTTTTGATATCTACTGTCAGGCTGAGAATGGAGAATATTTCATTGTCGAAATTCAAAAGGCCAAACAGAATTTCTTTAAAGACCGCAGTGTTTACTACTCGACCTTTCCGATTCAGGAGCAAGCCCAGAAGGGCACATGGAACTATCAACTTACCCCTGTTTACACGGTGGGAGTGCTGGATTTTATATTTGATGACCACAAGCAGGATGCTGAGCTATTGCACACGGTAGAACTCAAGAATCAGCATTGTCAGGTGTTTTATGACAAGCTCAAGTTCATCTATATTGAGTTGCCGAAATTCACCAAGACTCTTGAGCAGCTAGAAACCCATTTTGATAAGTGGTTGTTTTTACTCAAGCATTTGCCAGACTTGGATAAGCCCCCCCATCCGCTGCAAGAGACGATTTTTGAGCAATTGTTTGAGGTGGCAGAAATTGCCAATTTCTCTCCAGTAGAGCAGGCAGGGTATCAAGAGAGCCTTAAGTACTATCGTGACTTAAATAATGTGGTGGATACCTCTTGGCAGGAGGGTAGGCAGGAAGGGGTGCAAGCGGGTTTAGAAATAGGGTTGGAACAAGGGCGGGAAGAGGGACGAGAAGAGGGAATTCGTCAGATTGCTAGGCAGATGAAAAGGGCAGGAATGGAAATCGCCCAAATCGCTTCGATCACGGGTTTACCTGCTAAAGATATCGAGACGCTTGAATTATGAAGGTGGGATCGCCCTTAAGGCTGGTCTTTCGACCATCGCAGGATCGCAGTCGGATTTGAACAATGATACTGGCTTTGCCCCAACCATCCTGGGTGTATTCGGTTTGGATGCGATCATTGTCGCTGAGGTAAGCGGGGGGCGTATCAGGGTAGATGATCTCGGTCCAATCGACGCTAGCGAGGCTGGCACCGGGGGCGATGGCGGCGAGGAATTGGTCTAGGCTTTCGCCTTGCTCACTACTATTCAAGTAACCTTCTCAAAGCCGCTATTGCATTTGAGCTATTTTCGTCAACAGCCATATCTAATGGAGTTCGTCCACCAAGGTTTTCTGCATATAGATCAGAGCCATGTTCCACCAAAATCTCTATTTGGTCTGCCTGATTCGAGTAAGCAGCAGCATGTAGTGCAGTTGCTCCTGTGGTAGTTCTAGCGTTGAGGTCGGCTCCTTGTTCTAGGAGAAAAAGCGTAATCTCAATATTGCTTTGCGATGCCGACCAGTGTAGCGGTGTCGCTCCTTTGTTATTGACAGCGTAAACGCTAGCTCCATATTGGACGAGTAGTTTAACCATGTCTATCCGACCTACTGCTACTGCTTGATGCAGAGCAGTGTATCCCTGAGATATTTTGTTGGGGTCAGCTCCGTTCTCTAGTAGAAGCCGAACCATCGGCATATCGGCATGGGCTACCGCTGCTTGGAGCGCACTCTGCTGCTCGTGATATGAGTCAGCGCTCATACCCAAATTCATCATGAAAGCAGCTCTATCTACATTATTGGAACGAACAGCTGACAGGAATAGTGCGTTAGGAGATAGATAAGCATGAAATAAAAGAACTCCCATAGATAACGTCAGTGATAAAAACGCGAATTTTCTCTGCTCGGTCTTTCTTTTCTCATCCACACTCATAAGACTCGATTCTTTGCAAATTCCTAAATGTCAGGCGTTCTTTGAACAGGATCTGGTGGTCTTGAAGGAAGTGGAATAGAAATGCCAACCTCAGCAGAAATTCCAGGAGAAGCATATCCAAAAGTGTCAGACGGATTATTAAATAGTCCCAAGGTTTGATCGCTTCTAACAATGCCATAGCCCATCGTATAAGCTTGAAAACTCAATCCTGGCAGCGCAGGGGCTATGGCATTAGATTCAGCTTGCAGAAAACCTCCTCCTAGAACTATCGGTCTAGCACCAAATACAGCTGGAGAAGTAATGCTTATAGGCGCTGAAACCACGCTTATGTTTGCAGCATAACGTGTTCCCCGTGGAAACAGATCAATAACATCGCTTGATACAAAAGTGAATGGGTCAAATGCTACGCTTCTTCCAACAGATACAATTGCCCAACGACCAAAAGTCACTTTGCCGGCAAAAGGTTCTGAAACTGCACTGACATAAGCTACTCCTGCTGAGTTAAAGATCCCCAAAGGGGCTCCTACAGAAATACTCGTCCCTCGCCCGTCCCATTTTATAGTGCCGTCTTTTGACGCATTTAAACCGACTAAAAGTTGTGTTCCACCTAAAGACCCACCAAGGCCAGCAAGAATCGTAGTTGCAAGCTGAACGAAACTCAATTCACTTACGTTCACCATTCCGCTAGGGTCGATATAAGTGAGGGGGCTATTGTACCCATAGAGATATCGATGTCTCGACATTGGCAAATCCATCATCCCCTCAAATGGATCGGTACTTACAAACCGTCCCGTTGCGGTGTCGTTATACCTTGCCCGCAAGTACTGCAGCCCAGTCTCACTATCACTCTGCTCACCGCGATAGAGATAACTATTCTCCGTATCGCCCATCCGCTTCAACACATTGCCATAGGCGTCATAGAGATAGCTGTCTGTGACCGCTCCAGTCTCATCCGTCAACTGCCGCGTACCGCTGTGGCCGTCATAGAGATAGACCGACTCAACCCCATTACGAGACTGAGAAATTAGCTCATTGCCGTGGACATAGGCCACCTCCGTACCGGTGCTGGCATCGTATTCTTCTAGCACCTGCGCATATTGACGATTGGCATCAATCAGATAGCGGGTCTCATCCCCATCCACCGTCTTCGCTACCCGCACCCCATCGGCGTCGTAGGCATACTCAATTACCTGGGTGCCATTGGCATCGGTGATCTCAGCCCCCATCAACCGATTCTCAGTACTCCAGATATAGGTGGTTTGCTGATCGGGGCTGATTTCTGAGATCAGGTTGCCGTTGTCGTCATAGCTGTAGGTGGTGGTGATGCCGTTGGTGGTTTCGGTGAGTAAGCGGTCATTGTCGTCATAACTGTAGGTGGTCAGTCCATCCACCGAGTCATCTTTGCTAAGGCGGTTGCCCACCACATCAAAGCTATAGGTGATGGTGCGATTCCCTTCCACCGGGTCGGTAATGGTTTCTTCGACAAGGCGGTACAGGGTGTCGTAGCGGTACTCGACGGTGCGGCCTCCGAGTTCTTCTACTGAAGTCTTATTGCCCACCGCATCGTAGCTATAGCGATAGCTGGCGATAACCGTATCGCTACTATCTTTGCTTTCCAGATAGGTGAGGCGGTTTAGGTCGTCATATTCATAGGTTTGAACGGTGCCGTTGGGGCGAATGGTTTGGGTGAGGTTGCCAACGGCGTCATAGCGGTAGGTGGTGATGTTGCCATTAGCATCAATCACCGTCGCCAATTGGTTGAGGTCGGTGTATTGGTAGGTGGTGACGCCGCTGGGGGTGGTAATCGTCTCAACTTGGCCGCCCTGGGTATAGGTGTAGGCGACGTTGGTGCTATCGGGCTCGGTTCTAGAGAGCAGCCGTCCTTGACCGTCGTAGTCGTAGAGGGTGGTGCCGCGTGTATCGATAACGGATTCTCGTCTACCGCCATCGCTGTAGCTGTAGTCAATGGTGACGCCATCGTTGACCAGGGTTTTAGAGGTGAGCTGGTTGAGGTCGTTGTAACCGTAGGTGATGACTTCGCCGTTGAAGTCGGTGGTTTGGGTGATGCGACCGACGGCGTCATATTCGGTTTCAGATCGCTGTCCTAAGGGTCTAACGGTGGCGGTGATGCGACCCAAGCCATCGTATGCAAACCGGAGGATGTTAAGTGACGGCAGGCCGTACCCGCTTTCCCAAGCACCTTAGTTTGTCAAATCCATGCCTGATATGGACCGATTCATTTCTATCTCGGCACCGTGAGTGGATAAAGTCTACTGATTAGTCTCACCATTTGGCATGATTGTATTCAGCAAGATGGCATTATCAAGTTCTGTATTTTCAATAACTGAGCCAAGCAAGTTTGCATTAGTCAGATTTGTATTCCTGAAATTACAAGATATTAGATTGACTCCTCTCATGTTTGCACTTGTTAAGTCTGAATTCTCGAAATCGCAGCCCGCAAGTGTGGAGTTTGAAAAATTAACTTTTCGCAAATTTGATCCTGCAAATCGGCATTGCATGGCAACTATACCTTCCATGCTCGAAAGAGTAAGATTAGAGCCGCTGAAATTAACTTGAACTAAATTGCTAGCCCCTAAACTGCTCTGCATCAACTCCACTTCACTAAAATCACACTCATAAAGTTCTGACTCTTTAAATATGCAATTATTGAGTTTTGAAGACCTAAAAATAGACTTAGAAATGAATGCTTTGTGAAAGTTTGAATCACTGAAATTTGAATTTATCAAAAGCAAATTTTTGATTTCACCTTCCTTAAATTTGCTCTGCTGAAATTCTCTTTCGCCAGAACTATATCGTTCGAAAATTTCACGATTTAACATTTCAGGTTAATCAAGGATAGGGTATATGCTGAACAGGTGGGTTGCCTTGCCAGGCTGTTGTGAAAAAAACTAGCAGGGCTAGCTTCACTAAATGCCCATTTATAGTTGTAACCACAGTCATTCGCGACCTCAATCCCTCTCCTTCTTTCATCCTCGAAATTAGTTGGATTCTCAAATCTAGATCTTCTTGTTAGAAACTCATTACTTGGTATGTAGTCGTACCCATATTTTGTTTCCCATACGTTTTGACTTCCAGGTTCCCTGCCGTCATACATTATTGCAATACCTTGCCTATTCATTCCAAAAAAGTTGAAATCGGAGCGGCTTACATATGCCTCATAATCATACTCAATTCCACTTGAAAACCTAGGAACATCTCCAGAGAAACATCTCCTTCTCTGTCTATCAGGTCTTCCCTCCGGTTGAATGTAAGGTAAAGCCTGTGGATAACTATTGGTTACTACATCCCGTTGCTTGGGAGTCATTTCTAGTAATACACCCGCTACACCTCCACTAGGAGGAAGGCTTTGAGCAATATCAAGAGCAGCTAAAACAGTAATGATTTTGCTAGTTGCTATTGCTTCTTGAGTAGTGAATAGGCCACTCGGATCAGTTCCATTTGCTGGATTGGCATGAGCGTACAAGTATTTATGAAGAGTAACAGGATTTTTCAGCTCCCCTTCGTACGTATCCCTCCTTGTAAACCTGCCAACGCCCTGGTCGTAAAACCGCTGTCTTAGGTAGTAGTTATCTAAATTTTCATCAAACTGCTCACCGGCATAGCGATAACTATTCTCCGTATCCCCACTCGAATCAACTAAATTGCCAAAAGCATCATAGTCATAGCCATCTGTAACCGCCCCCAACTCATCTGTCAGCACCCTTGTACTGCCCAAACCATCCACCTGATAGAAATCCGTTTCAGCACCCCGCTCCTGGGAAATCAAATCATGTCCATAGACATAAGACGCCGCTAGCTGATCACTCGTAAACTCCTCCAACACCTGAGCATAGGCCCGGTTCTTGTCGATCAAATAATCCGTCGTCTCCCCATCAACCGTGCTGCTGACCCGAATGCCAGAATCGTCATATTCATAGGTAACTGAGTTACCTTCCGCCGTGGTTACCCCCACCAAGCGGTCGTCATCATTCCAGGTGTAAGTCGTCGTTTCCGTGCCGTTCTTAACCTGCTCAATCAGATTGCCGTTGTCGTCATAGCTGTAGGTGGTCGTATCAATCACCGTGCCGTTTTGGCTCAGGGTCTTACTTTGCAGGCGGTCATTGATGTCGTAGCTGTAATTGGTCGTGCCCTCTAGGGAATCTGTTTTGGTTAAGCGATTGCCCACCTGGTCATAGGTATAGGCAATCGTGCGCTCCCCACCGTTGATATTCTCTTCCGTGAGTCGATAGAGATCGTCATAGCTATAGCTGACCTGACGACCATCGTCTTCAGTGACCGAGAGGCGATGTCCCGATGCATTTAGCTCATAACGATAGCCCGAGAGCACCGTATCGCCTACCTTGTTTTCTAAAGCCGTGAGGCGATTCAGATCATCGTACTCACGAGTTTCGATGACTCCGTTGGGGAACTCAGTGCGGATTAGGTTATTGGCATCGTCATAGCCATAGGTGGTGAGGTTTAAGTCCTCGTCGGTGACCGTTTCTAAACGGTTGCGACTGTCGTAGCTGTAGGTGACGCTGCCGTTGGGGGTAGAGACGCTGGTGCGATTGCCCGCTTCGTCATAGCTGTATTCGATGGTTGCGCCGCTGGGCAGATAAGGACCGTCTGGGTCGGTACGAGAGAGCAAACGGTCTTGGGCGTCGTATTCGTAGCTGGTGACGCCTTTTCCATCGGTGATGGTGTCAATCAGGCCATTTTCGGTATAGGTGGTGCTGACATCGGCATCATCTTCGTAGTCTTTGAAGATCAGCCGGTTTTGGGCGTCGTAGTCGTAGTCGGTGACTTCGCCATTAAAGTCGGTCTGAGTCTGGAGGTTGCCGCCGAGATCATAGATGCTGGTGGAGCGTTGACCTAACGGCAGTTCGACAGCAGTGCGGCGTCCAGCTTTGTCGTATTCGTAGCGGGTGATTTGGTCATTGGCATCTTCCGCTTCAATCAGGCGACCGATTTCGTCGTAGCGGTATTCGGTTAAGAAGCCCATGGCATCTCTGACGCCAGCGAGTCTGCCGACTTTGTCGTAAAGATATTCGGTGACTTTGCCGTCCTGGTCGGTGATGCTTTCGCGACGACCAATGGCGTCGTAGCTCACCTGGGTGCTGCTGCCGTCTTGGAAGGTGGTTTCGGTGACGCGACCGAGATCGTCGTAGCTGTAGCGGGTGGTGTGGCCGAGGGCATCTGTTTCGGCGGTGCGGCGACCGGCTGGGTCGTAGGTGACGGTCATCCGGGGGTTGTCGCTGAGGTCACCGGGGGTATTGTCGGCGTAGAGGGTTTCAGTGAGCCGACCGATGGCGTCGTAGCGATATTCGGTGCGGTTGCCCAGCGCGTCAATGCTGGCTTTAACGCGACCATCTTGGCTGTATTCGGTTTGGATGCGGTCATTGTCATCAAGGTAAGTCGGGGGTGCATCGGGGTAGATGATCTCGGTCCAATCGACGTTGGCGAGGGTGGCACCGGGGGCAATGGCGGCGAGGAATTGCTCTAGGGTTTCGCCGTCATCGGGGTGGATGGTTTCGATGAGGCGATCTACGGCGTCGTAGACGAAGTGGGTGACGCGGCCCTGTTGGTCGATGCTGGCCCGGAGGTTACCGCCCCGGTCATAGAGGTCGATGGTGCGGTCATTATCGCTGTTGTCGGCGGGGGTGTCGTCGGCAAAGATTGTCTCGATCAGTTGCCCACGGGTGTCGTAGCGCATCTCGGTACGGTTGCCGAGGGCATCAATTAGCGCAGTTTGGTTGCCATTGGCGTCGTATTTGTAGGTGGTGATGCCCCCTTCTGGATCGGTAACGGTCTCGGCAGAGTGGTGCGCTTCAAAGATAGAGTTGATATGGAAGTAATCTTTAATTGAGAGAAAGCACCCTCCCTAACTAAATGACTTTTCCCAATATAAATTTCGTTACGAATTGCCTTACAAAAGACAGTCCAAGAAAATCAGCTATTGATATAAATAATGGAACCGATATTCCTGGGAATAGGATTGCATTTATAAGAACCTTGATGAAATTAGGACTATCAAGTTTTTTGACTACCCTTTCCATTTCCATACTATTATTCGGATTAACTTCGTGTTTTGGAACAGGAATATTTAAGGAATAATAATAGTGGTAACTTAGGCAGCCTGCCATACACCATGCCACTCGAGTGGCAACAACATATATATTTTTCCATCCATCAAGAATCACAAATTCAGGAAATTTTAAATCTCCTAGGATATGCATTATCCCAACAAACAAGAGTGTAACAATATATATAAACACTGAAACTATATGAAATTTAAGTTTCGATGCCTTGGCCTTGCGTTCTAAACTTAGTGCCTGATACTTAATTCCCTTAGGGATAATGTAGGCAATAAGAAAAGCCGAGAAAAAGAAAAATGTAATAAATTCTTCATTCCATCCATTTATGTCAAACAAGATGATGCTTAACACCAAAATCAAGAAAAGTGATAAAAAAGAGATGGGGGAGATTCTTCTATTCACAATAAATACATTGGTAATTTCATCCTGAACCAACATAACCTTTGCTTGGATTTTGAACTATCTGTATTATCAATAGTTTAGGAAATCGGTTCAAGGTGAGCTTTTATTGATTCAGATTTTTCGGCAAAAATGACATCAATCACAAGTATGAAGCAATCAGTTCTCAACATATTTATTCAAGGCAAAAATCAAGATATTTCTAAATCTTTAAGCAAACTTCAATTCTTTGCTTTCAGAAAATTTAAAAACGATAAAACTTTCTGGGAGTTTCCATGCATTCAGAAGCATCTTATTGGTTAGTAGCCAAAAACAGGTTCAATGGATGGGTCAGGGGTTGGCGAAGCTAATCTTTCCCTTTGATAAATAGGAATTGATAGGCCTAGCTGAAGGTCAAAAGAGATCCCACGATTTATAGATATTCCAAAGCCGTTTGCATTGCCTCTGCCATATCCCATTGTTAATGCTTGCAATCCTCCTCCTCCTCCTCCTCCTACTCCTGGTCTCCCTGCTCCTCCAAATATTGAGCCTCCAAATGCGAAGTATCCTCCAATCAATGAAGGAAATATGGATTGACCAAGAGACGTTGGTGTCCAAACAGTAAATGTTCCTCTTGTTGCCCTAAGAGTTCGGAAAGATGCAACGCTAGCATTCGCATGAATTGCTAAAACAAGGCCGGAAATTTCACGGGTTTGGCCGTTGCCTAGTGTCAATGAATTGATTAAGTAAGCATCACCTCCAATTCCCTCTGTTAGAGCAAACCCAAAACGTCTTCCAGACAAGATTCTACTTGGATCAGCATCTATAGAATATTGAATTCCCTCCCGGCGTATATTGTCACGATCAATACCAAACAAGAATTGACTTCCCAGAAACTGTAAAGGAGAAGCAATTGCACCAAATGACGCTAAGTTTTGCAAAACCTGTAATGTATTCAAAGAAGACAAAACTTCGTTGAAGTTAAAGCTTAAAAGTCCACTCGGATCAATGAACGTTAACGGATTATTATTTCCATACAAATATCGATGTCTCGAAACCGGCAAATCCATCATCCCTTCAAACGGATCAGTGCTAATAAACCTTTCTGTTGCGGTGTCGTTATACCGTGCTCTCAGATACTGTAACCCCGTCTCACTATCACTCTGCTCACCGCGATAGAGATAGCTATTCTCCGTATCGCCTATCCGCTTCAACACATTGCCATAGGCGTCATAGAGATAGCTGTCTGTGACCGCTCCAGTCTCATCCGTCAACTGCCGCGTACCGCTGTGGCCGTCATAGAGATAGACCGACTCAACCCCATTACGAGACTGAGAAATTAGCTCATTGCCGTGGACATAGGCCACCTCCGTACCGGTGCTGGCATCGTATTCTTCTAGCACCTGCGCATATTGACGATTGGCATCAATCAGATAGCGGGTCTCATCCCCATCCACCGTCTTCGCCACCCGCACGCCATCAGCATCATAGGCATACTCAATCACCTGGGTGCCATTGGCATCAGTAATCTCAGCCCCCATCAACCGATTCTCAGAACTCCAGATATAGGTCGTCTGCTTATCGGGGCTGATTTCTGAGATCAGGTTGCCATTGTCGTCATAGCTATAGGTGGTGGTGACACCGTTGGTGGTTTCGGTGAGTAAGCGATCGTTGTCGTCATAGGTATAGGTGGTCAGCCCATCCACCGAGTCATCTTTGCTGAGGCGGTTGCCCACCACATCAAAGCTGTAGGTAATGGTTCTATTACCCTCGACCGGGTCGGTAATCTTTTCCTCGACGAGGCGGTACAGGGTGTCGTAGCTGTACTCGACAGTGCGGCCTCCGAGTTCTTCTACTGAAGTCTTATTACCCACCGCATCGTAGCTGTAGCGATAGCTGGCGATCTCAGGCAATGGGATGATTGAGTGGCGGTGAGTACCGCCCATTCGGGCTCCAAATAACGTTTCTTTTTGAAACCCCTTGTCTGTCCTATTAACCAACCTTCCCAACCCGACCCAAGCTGCTGATCGCTCTCCGACAGCAGCCTACATTCACATTCCCTTTTGTCGTCGCCGCTGTTTTTACTGCGACTTTGCGATCGCCGTCATGGGAGACCAGGCCCGTGGCGAAACCTCCCCCACCATGCAGACCTATGTCGATACCGTCTGCCGAGAGATCCAGGCGACCCCCATGGCTGCGACGCCTCTAGAGACCGTCTTCTTTGGGGGCGGCACCCCTTCCCTGCTGGCCCCAAACCAGGTGGAGCAAATCTTGGCCGCGTTACAGAATCGGGTGAGCATTGCCCCAGGAGCCGAGATTTCCATGGAAATGGATCCTGGCACCTTTGGGCGATCGCAGCTCCAGGCCCTGAAAGCTTTAGGCCTAAATCGGGTCAGCTTAGGGGTGCAATCCTTTCAAGATCAGGTATTAGAAGCCTGTGGCCGCACCCATCGTTTAGCTGATATTGAGCAGGCGATTGCCGATCTGCAAGCGGTTGATATCGCCAGTTGGAGCCTTGATCTGATTTCGGGGCTGCCCCACCAAACCCTGGAGCAGTGGCAGGCCAATGTAGAGCAGGCTATCGCCCATCAGCCCAACCATATATCGGTGTATGACCTCACCGTTGAGCCCGATACGGTCTTTGCAAAGCGCTATGACCCTGGTGAAGCCCCCCTCCCCGCAGAAGTAGCCACCGCTGACATGTACCGGTTTGCCCAAGCCCAACTCACGGCAGCGGGCTACGACCATTATGAAATCTCCAACTACGCGCAACCGGGTCACCAATGCTGCCACAACCGGGTCTATTGGGAAAATCGGCCCTACTACGGCTTTGGCATGGCCGCCACCAGCTACAGGCACCGCCAGCGCTTTAGCCGCCCCCGCACCACCCATCAATACCAGCAGTGGGTTGCCGCCTATGTTCAAACTGATGGAACCTTAAACTGTGACCCAACCCCGCCAACGGAGCAGCTCTTAGACCAACTCATGTTGGGATTGCGTTTAGCTGAAGGGGTAGCACTACCGGCTTTGACAGCTCAATTTAGTCCAGAGATCCTACCCATACTCCACAAAACCTTGACCCCTTTCATCGAGCAGGGTTGGGTCATTCTCGACACGACTCCTGCAAGACGAATTCGCCTCAGCGATCCAGAAGGGTTTCTCTTTTCCAATCAGGTGCTAGCGGCCCTATTTGAGGCTTGGGAGACTTCAGATTCTTAACAGTATTGCGGCAGTAGCTTTGCAGTAGAATAGCGCTGCAACAACTCCTGAACCCGTCTCCTGTCCGCACGATTTAACGGGACCAGGGGTTATTTTTGTGAGATTTTCTGGAATGCCATGGCCAAGGTTCTTGTCTCTGACCCCGTCGATCAAGCTGGTTTAGATATCCTCTCCCAAGTGGCTCAGGTGGATGTCAAAACCAAGCTGCCGCCCGAAGAGCTGGTCAAAATCATCCCTGAGTATGATGCCTTAATGATTCGCTCCGGCACCAAAGTCACCCAAGCCGTGATCGAAGCGGGGCAACAGCTCAAAATTATTGGCCGGGCTGGGGTCGGCGTCGATAACGTAGACGTGCCCATGGCCACCCGTCGGGGCATTGTGGTCGTAAATTCCCCTGAAGGCAACACGATCGCCGCTGCCGAGCATGCCCTGGCGATGATGTTGTCTCTCTCTCGCCATATTCCTGCCGCAGATAAGACCGTCAAGGGCGGAGACTGGAACCGCAAGGCCTTTACTGGGGTAGAGGTTTATAAAAAGACCCTAGGGGTGATGGGGCTAGGCAAGATCGGCTCCCATGTGGCCACTGTGGGTAGGGCCTTGGGCATGAAGCTCTTGGCCTATGACCCGTTTATTTCCACGGAACGGGCTGAGCAGTTGGGCTGTCGCTTAGTCGATATGGACTTACTGCTGCGGGAAGCAGACTACGTTACCCTGCACCTGCCCAAGACCCCAGAAACGGCGAATCTGATTAACGCTGAAACCCTGGCCACGATGAAGCCTACGGCTCGGATTATTAACTGTGCTAGGGGCGGCATCATTGATGAAGTGGCTTTAGCCGCCGCCCTGAGCGAGGGGCAAATTGCCGGGGCCGCTCTCGATGTTTATGCCCAAGAACCCTTGGGTGAGTCGCCGCTGCGCGATTTAGACCGGGCGGTGATCTTGACGCCTCACCTCGGGGCCTCGACCGAGGAGGCCCAGGTGAATGTGGCCATTGACGTGGCTGAGCAGATTCGGGATGTGCTGTTGGGGCTACCCGCCCGCTCAGCCGTTAATATTCCTGGGCTGCGGGCCGACGTGATGGAAAAAATGCGTCCCTATCTGCAGTTGGCAGAAACCCTGGGTAACCTGGTGGGCCAGCTAGCCGGAGGCCGAGTTGATTCCTTTAATGTGCAACTCCAGGGGGAGCTGGCCCAAAACGATAGCCAGCCGGTGGTGATTGCGGCGTTGAAAGGGTTGCTGTCAAACGCCCTCCAGGAGCGGGTCAACTACGTGAATGCCAACATTGAGGCTAAGGAGCGCGGCATTCGGGTGGTGGAAACCCGTGATTCCAACATTCGAGACTACGCCGGCTCTTTGAGTCTGTCTGCGAAGGGTTCTTTGGGAGAGCATTCGGTGACTGGGGTGCTGCTGGGAGGCAGCGAAATCCGGGTGACGGATATCAACGAGTTCCCCATTAACGTGCCGCCCACCAAGCACATGCTGTTCACCCTGCACCGGGATATGCCTGGCATTATTGGCAAAATTGGCTCCCTGTTGGGCAGCTTCAATGTCAACATTGCCAGCATGCAAGTGGGGCGCAAGATTGTGCGTGGCGATGCGGTTATGGTGCTCAGCATTGACGACCCATTACCGGAAGGGATTCTCTCGGAGATTACCAAGGTGCCTGGGGTCCGGGATGCCTACACGGTCAGCCTTTAGGGCAAAACCGGTCTCAGGTTGTGAGGGGATAGATTGGTCTAAGCCGTAGCGATCGCGCCGACCCGGCCACTGATACCCTTTAGGGGGGTGGCTCTGGTTGATTTTGCGTGAGGAAGCCTTTGGTTAAGAATTGGTGGGATATTCAAGTTCTCTGTGACCCGGCTCTAGAAGACACCGTTTTCTGGCGGTTTGAGTTGCTGGGTGCCCTAGGAACCTCTAGCCAGCGTAAGGCCAATCAGCGCTTGATTCAGGCTTACTTTCCCCAAAATGCCTATGAGCTACTGGATGTGGCCGCGATCGCCCTCCTCCTGAGACAAGACGCGCTCTGTGCCCAGCTCCCGCAGCCCCAAACCAGTTGGGGCCTGATCGATGAAGAGGACTGGTCTAAAAGCTGGAAGCAATATTGGCACCCCCAGGATGTGGGCGATCGCCTCTTGATTAATCCGGCTTGGTTGCCAACCCCCGAAACCGATCGCAAGATTATCAAGCTGGATCCAGGGGTGGCTTTTGGTACCGGTGCCCATGCCACCACCCAACTCTGCCTAGAGTCCCTCGAAATGCGCCTGGAAGCGAAAGGGGACGCGGATATTATCATTGCCGATGTGGGTTGCGGTTCTGGAATTTTGTCAATCGGAGCGCTGCTATTAGGGGCCAAGCGTTCCTATGCGGTTGATACCGACGCCCTGGCGGTGCAAGCCACCGCCGAAAACCGCGACATGAATGGCTTACCCAGCGATCGCCTCGTGGTGCAGGAGGGTAGTCTTGACCAACTCGTGACTGGACTGGCGGAGCCTGTCGATGGCATTCTCTGCAACATCCTGGCTGAGGTGATTCTGGATCTCATTCCCCAGATGGGCGAAATCTCTAAGCCCAGTACCTGGGGCATCCTCAGCGGTATTTTGCTAGAGCAGTCGAAATTGGTGGCCGATACCCTAGAGCAGCATGGCTGGGTCGTGGCTACCCTGTGGCGTCGCCAAGACTGGTGCTGCCTCAACATTCGGCGGGCATAACCGATGGTCGCCACCCTCGAAATTTTGGGCTTTTCGCTAAAGCTGCTGGTGCCTTCGCTGTTGTTGGCGATCGCCATTCGGGCTTGGGGACCCCATCTGCCGATTGCCGCTACAAACGCAGTGAGCTTAGTGATAGTGCTGACCCCCTCCCTGATTATGGGTGGCATTTTGGGCTATCGGCTTTGGCGTTCCAACGGTTCTGCCCATGCGCACCCTGGCCGAGATTAACGATCGCATTCGCAGTCAATCCGTCGTGGTTGAGACTGCCACTGCCTTTAAGGCCCGTGTGGCTGAGTCGGGGGTCAAAGCAGCCTATGCAGCCGTAGACGTGGTCACCACCGGCACCTTTGAGCCGATGGAATCTTCGGGGGCGGTAATCAACCTGGGGCATACCGACCCACCGATCAAAATGCGCGAGTGCTATTTAAACGGCGTGATGGCCTACGCCGGTTTTGGGGCCGTGGATCTGTATCTGGGGGCTGGGCAAGCCGCCGTGCCCAGCCCCCCAGGGGAAACCGCCCGCCCCATGGCCTATGGGGGCGGTCATGTGATTGCGGATCTAGTCGCGGGGAAACCCGTGCAGGTGCAAGCCCAAGGACAGGTCACCGACTGCTATCCCCGCGCCACCCTAGAAACCACCATCACCCAAGACACGATCAATCAGTTTTATCTGTTTAACCCCCGCAACCTCTATCAAAACTTTATTGTCGGGGTGAATGGGGGCGATCGCCCGCTGGCGACCTACCTGGGACCACTGCAGCCGAATTTGGGTAATGCCGTCTATGCCAATCCGGGGGCACTCTCACCCCTGCTGAATGACCCAGAACTCGCCGCTGTGGGGGTAGGTAGCCGCATTTTCTTGGGCGGCGGGATCGGTTATGTCGCCTGGGAGGGGACCCAGCATTTCCCATTGCAAAAGCGGTTGCCCAACCAGACGCCGATTGGTCCGGCCGCAACGGTGGCCTTGATTGGCGATGCCAAGGGAATGCAACCCCAGTGGGTGCGGGGCTGTTATTTTCGCGGTTACGGCCCGTCGTTGATGCTGGGGGTGGGGGTAGCGATACCGCTGTTGAATGAGCAAATTGCCGCCCATTGTGCGGTCCAAGACAAGGATTTGGTGGCCCCCGTCATGGACTTCGCCATTCCTCGACGGGTGCGACCCACGTTTGGGTTGGTGAGCTATGCCCAACTCAAGTCAGGGCACCTGACGCTGAATGGCCAGAAGGTGCGAACGGCCCCGCTGTCGAGTCTTTACCTGGCGCAGCAGGTGGCAGAAACGTTGCAAGGCTGGATTGAAGCGGGGGAATTTGAGCTGACGGAGCCGGTGGCCCCGCTACCCCAGGACCGCGCCTTTTTGCCCCAGGACGCTTGGAATACCAATACGCGGTTGACCTAGGGGGCGCAAGCCCCGACATGATCAGTACTCAAGCTTCAAAAGAGATCGCTTTTTGCCCTTATGGGGTTACATTGCTTCTTTAAGCAGCTGTGCTTTTAGGACAATCCATCTGTAATGGCCAAGTTAATCAAGATTATTGGATGTGATAACCCCCAACGGGTGGGTGATGTGGTGTTTATCCATGGCTTAGGTGGCAATGGTCTTGAAACCTGGCACACGAACCCTCAGGAAATAACAGAACTCAAAAAGCAGGCTGATAAAACAGGCGTCCCTCTCGATGCCAGTCAGTTGAACTTTTGGCCGGTTTGGTTGGGCAAGGAAAGGCCCGACCTAGGGATTTGGTCCCTGGACTATGAGGTGGAACCCTCAGACTGGAAAGGTGGCACCATGCCCCTGGCAGAGCGAGCCAATAATGTTCTGGAAACCTTTGCCAACAAGCGAATTGGTCAGCGTCCGTTAGTCTTTATTACCCATAGCCTGGGCGGTCTACTGGCCAAACAGCTCCTACGCAATGCCAATGACTTTGGCACCGATCGACAGCGCCGAGTCGTGGCGCAAACAAAAGGGCTCGTGTTTTTGGCCACCCCCCACTCGGGTTCAAACTGGTCAAACTGGGCGCAGTTCATCAATGGCCTATTGTTGAAGCTCCCCAAGCTGAGCCTAAGTGTAGAAGAGTTGGAATACGGTCACAGTCGCCTACAGGAGTTGAATCAAGTCTTTCGCGGCCATCCGATTTTGGGGCAAGTGCCGGTCAAGGCCTATTACGAAACCCAACCCCTGAAGCCACTGGGGGTGGTGGTGGATAAGGTCAGTGCCGATATGGGCAAACCTGAACCCACCATTCCTGTGGATGCCAATCACATTAATATCTGCAAGATTTCTGCCCAGCAACGAGAAGAGGGGGTGGTGTACGACAGCGTAGTGCTGTTCTTAGAGGACTATCTCAGTGCTGAGAGTGCAACCGCGCCTGCGCCCACGACAACAACGCCAGCAGCCACTGAGACCGTTGATCGCCCTCGACTCTATGGTCAGTTAGCCGCATTACCATCACCTCAGTTTGGTGAGATTGCTTACGTGCTAAACCCACCTGCCGGAACAGTTCCAGGTATTGCAGCAGCTCAGGGCACACGGGTAGAAGCTCTCCTAAATTGGGCAGAGGGAACAGGGGGTTGTGGATTGGATAAGGTGCAGTCAGTTCTGGACCAAATCCTTCCCCCTCGCTAGCCCCTTCGCAAGGCAATGACACTGCTGCGAAGGGGCTCAAACCCCAAGTGTCCTCTCCTCAAAATCCATTGATCCGGGTAAATCCGTTTGGAGATCGGGGTCGAATTCAAGATCCCAAGCGCTTTTGGGGTCGCAAGGAGATCCTGCGGCGCATTTTTGAGGAACTACACAAGGGATCGAGCTTATCGCTGGTAGGAGCGTCCCAGGTTGGCAAGTCTTCTTTACTAGAGATGGTGCGCCACTGGGGGCCGCAGGCGTTAAAGCTCAAGCCAGAGCAGTTTATCCATGTGGATATGCAGATCGTTCGCAATGAAGCCGAATTTTTTGAGGCCCTTTGCGACGCCTTGGGTTTGCCAGAAACCTTACGAGGCTTCCGGCTAGGGCGCGCCTTGCGAGACAAACGCTATATTGTCTGCCTTGACGAAATCGAGAAAATGGTGAGTCAGCGGCACTTTACGGGGGATGAGCGAGAGGAGTTGCGGGGCCTCGCCGATGGGGCCAATGCGCCTCTGAGCCTGGTGATTGCCAGTCGCTCACCGTTGAATGAGCTGTTTGACGACGACCCCACCCGCACCTCACCGCTCCATGGGCTCTGTGGACCACCTTTAAGAGTGAAGCCCTTTTCACAGCCGGAAACATTTCAGTTCTTGACCCAGCGTCTTAAGGGAAATGCGATTCAATTTGTCTCGGAACAAATGCAAGCACTCTATAACCAGAGTCAAGGTCATCCTGGTCTCTTACAAGCTTTGGCAGCAGACCTCTATCGCCAACTGGCCAGCGCCTAACGCCCATGCCCACCTTTCCTGTTTATCCCGGTGAGTTGCCCCGTTGCCTGAACCCTCTGAACTTAAAGCACTATTTTTTGTTGGCCTACTGGATCTACTTTCGCCCCACTGCCCTGAAGTGCTATCTCTACCAAGCTGATCCAGAGCTATATCGTGCTGGACCACGTTTAGGCATCCTTCGAACCCTAGCCAATCCGGCTTATCGCAACCTGTATCTGGTTGCGATTGGGACCACCGTATTGCTAGCTGGCATGCTTGGTCTCTCGATTGCCCTGCTGGCTAGCGGTGTTCAAGGGATAACACCTGATTGGGCAGTTATGGCTAGACTTGTGGCCTTTGGCGTGGTCTTTGGTCTGTTTCTAGGTCTGTTTTCAGGTCTAGCAGGAAGCGTAACCGAAGGTGTGGCCTTTGGTGTGGTTGGAGGCGGGTTCTGTGGTGTGGGTGGAGGTGTGGCTTTTGTTGTGGTCGTAGGTTTGTCCGGAGTTTTGGCTATAGGTGTGGCCTTTGGTATTGCCGGATGTGTGGCCTTTGGTGTGGTCTTTGGTGTGGTTGGAGGCGTGGCGGTAGGTGTGACCTTTGGTATGTTCATAGGTGTGAGCGGAGGTGTGGCCGCAGGTATAGCCTTGGGTTTAGGGACCTTACGCTTGCCCCTGTACTTGGCCTTAGCTGGAGGGCTATGGCAAGGACACCATCCCCTCTGGTGGGATGAACTGGCAGTGTTGCCGTTTCTGCGAACCCGCAAGGTAATCAACCCAATCTGGCAGCAGGGCAATATCAATAGCTTGCAACAACTAGCCCAGTTGACCAGCAACCCTTTCCAACACTGGGTCTTGCAGCGGGCTCTGTACCGAAGATTGCACCAATCGACCACTGCACTGCCGTTTTTATATCAGATATTAACCCTGTCAACTTTAGAGGCCTACGCCATTGCACCGGTGCAAGCATCAGATTGGCGCGACATTCCGTCTGTGCGCCAGGTCTTTGTGAGTGAGCTAGCGGGGCTGGGCAAGGATGCTTCTAGATTTTTAGAGTCTTGGGTATGGCAACTGACCCAGCCCCTACGGCTGCGCAAGACCACCCCCCTGACCGTTTTCGCCATGCTGCTTTATTACTTGACTTGGGACATCGAGCCGACCGAGTCTTTACCCACTGATTTTGATCTTGCCGAGTACCAACATATCTACAGTCGCTTAAGCGACTATCCAGGGGGGCAAGAGATTCAGCAGTCCTTTGACTGTATGGCCCAATATCTCAACTACGCCTCACTCGAAAATCTTGCTCTGGCTCAGGCTTGCACAGCGGATCTACCCGCCGTTGATACCGCAATTCGGCCCCCTGTCATCCAGACCTTGCAACAGCTTGGGGCGATTGGCAAAAACATCCGCGTTTTCCAAGCGGCCACCAGTCGCCTCAACCAACTGGCTGCCCTAGGCCGTGCCATTGATTCCTTAGAAGAGTTGCAAGAATACATCAATGACGCCATCCACCCACCAGAGCAGCAAATTTTATTGGAAATCGTACGCCGTTGGCGTAAACCGATCAGCGAAACCAGCGGACAACTTGGAGAACTCACTATTGCTGAGCCCGTTACCAACCCTTACGTGGCAGGTAACCCCGTCGCCGGCGAGTTATTTGTGGGTCGAGAAGAAATCCTTCGGGAGTTAGAGGAACTGTGGCTGGAACCGGGCCAGGCGGATTCGGTGGTGCTCTATGGCCATCGCCGCATGGGCAAATCCTCCATTCTGAAAAATCTACCCAACCGCCTCGACCCCCAACAGAACTGGGTTGTGGAATTTAACCTGCAGCGGGTGGGTAAGGTGCGCAGCACTGGGGAACTGCTCTATGCCTTGGCCCTCGAAATCTACGATCGCGCCCAACTAGAGCGGCTACCCATTTCAGAACCGGAAGAAGCAGCCTTTATCACCGCTGAGCGCAGCCCTTATCGAGCCTTTGATCGCTGGCTTAAAACCCTTGCCCCCCACATGGCCGACCACCGCTTCATCATCGCCGTGGATGAGTTTGAGCTGATCGAAACCGCCATGGATGAAGGTCGGGTTGAAGTGGGGCTAACCGAGTTTTTGCGGGGCATCATTCAAACCACCGATTGGTTCGTCCTGGCTTTGGCAGGGCTCTACACCCTGCAAGAGAAAACCCATGACTATTGGAATCCCCTCTTTGGCAGCATCAAGCCCCGCAAAGTCAGTTTCCTCTCTCGACCCTCTGCCGCGCGATTGATTACACAACCCTCTGCCGACTTTCCCCTCGACTACGACCCAGGCACTCTTTACGACATTATTCATCTCACCAACGGCCAGCCCTATTTAATCCAACTGATTTGCCAAAACCTGGTGGCCCAGTTCAACCACCAAGTCTTTGAAGCTGGACAAGACTCCAGCCGCCCCATTTCACCTGATGATCTGGCGACGGTGATTAACTCGCCAGAGTTCTTCCAAGATGGGGGGGCTTACTTCACTGGGGTATGGCGACAAGCGGAAGACAGCGCCCCGGCAGGACAAACCCAAATTTTGACGGCCCTTAGTCAAGGTTCCAAAAACCTTGAGCAGCTAGCCGCTGAGACCACACTTTCAGGGCGATCTCTCGAAGCCGCAGTGCAAACCCTGCAATCCCACGATGTAATTCAGCAGGATAGGGCAGGTGGCTACAGCTTTACGGTTGAATTGATGCGCCGTTGGGTCCAACAGCGTTAAAGATGCGAATTTGCCTAACTCTCCTATATTAGTTTTCAATCAACTTGAGCTGGCATGAAATTACCTGCATTCAAACTCGAACGATTCTTCGCCAAATACGAATTCAAAGCCCCTTACCTGCTTGCTTCGTCTGATTGCGAGGCCATGACTATTGAAGAGTTATTGAGCTTAGAACCGGAAGCATCGCACAAGTTTCATCAAACTTGGTTGGGGTATACCGAAACACAAGGAAGCCCTGAACTGCGGCAGGAAATCGCAAAAACCTACCACTCCATAGAGACTGAAGAGATCCTGGTTCATGCCGGTGCCGAAGAAGCGATCTTTATTTTTATGAATATCGCACTAGAGCCGGGTGATCACATCATCGTTCACGTCCCTTGCTATCAATCTCATATCGCTATTGCTCAGTCTATGGGCTGTGAGGTGAGTGAGTGGATCAGTCGTGAAGCAGATAATTGGGAGTTAGATCTAGATTGGCTGAGGAAAGAAATTCAACCGAATACCAAGGCCATTGTGATTAATTGCCCGCATAATCCAACCGGTTATGTGATGAGTCGAGCAAAGCTGGAGGCATTGGTTGCAATCTGTAGACAGCACAATTTACTTCTCTTCTCTGATGAGGTCTACCAATTTCTGGAATATCGCGAGGAAGACACCTTGCCCGCAGCGTGTGACCTCTATGAAAATGCAATTTCCTTAGGGGTGATGTCAAAGACCTATGGATTGGCTGGATTGCGAATTGGCTGGATTGCCACTCACAACCCAGAACTTTATCAAGCCATGGCGGCATTCAAGGACTTCACCTCAATTTGTAGCAGTGCCCCCAGTGAGTTTCTGGCAACATTGGCCCTTCGTAATCGAGAGAAGATTATCCAGCGTAATCGCGCCATCATTGCTGCAAATATTGAGCTATGTAATCGCTTCTTTTCATCCCATGCGGATGTTTTTAACTGGACTGCCCCCAAGGGGGGATCAACTGCATTCCCAAGTCTGAAGCAAGCGATCGATGTCGAGCAGTTCTGTATTGATTTAGTTGATCAGCAGGGCGTTCTACTCATCCCCAGCACCTATTTTGATTACGGGAATAAAAACTTTCGGATTGGGTTAGGGCGTAAAAGTTTCCCAGCAGGTATTGAAAAATTAGGCGACTACTTAAAAGCGATCGCTGCATAACGCAATGTTTTATCTCAAAGCGAATTTCCGCACAGCCACCAAACTCCCCATCAGCCCCACCGTGCCACCCAAAGCAAAGAGTGAAGCAGGCAACATCCAGATCTGCTTAGCCGTCAGCTGTAGACCGCTCACCAAAAACTGCACAAAATCTGCCTGTTGCGCCGCCAGTTCTTGCAAAAACTGATGGATGCCGATTAAAAATCCCCAAGACACCCCAGCCCCAACCACCCCAAAAAAGACCCCCTGCAACACAAACGGAAAGTAAATCCAGATGGTGGTGGCCCCCACCAGTTGCATTACCTCAATCTCTCGGCGGCGGGCCATGACGATCAGACGGATGGTGGTGGTGATGACGGCGATCGCCGTCAAGCTCAGCACCGCAATCACAAAAATACTCACCCAGCGTAGACTCTCATTGAGTTGGCTCAACCGCTGCACCGCCTCATCTACATACAGCACCTCCTGCACCCCTTGGACGGTAGACAGTTGGTTGGCCAGCACCGGTACGTCTTCTGAACTGTTTACCTTCACGCGCAGGGCATCCACCAGGGGGTTGCCATTCAGCTGCTCGGTGGCTCCCTCAATGTCGGAAATGCCCAATTCCTCCACCAGATCTTGCCAAGCCTCTTCTTTGGGAATGGGCTGCACGGCAGTAACCCCCGGCATGATTTCCACTGTGGACTGCAGAGAACTGGCCTGGACGCCAGTTTCTAAATAAGCGGAAACCTCAAGCTGGCTACCAAATTGATTCAGCAACCCTTCCAGTTGCCAGGAAGCCTGCAGGCTAATGCCAAACAAAAACAACAGCACGGTCATGGTGCTGATCGCAGCCCAGTTCATCCAACCGCCGCGCTGTAGGCCCAAAGCGGTCTCCCGCAGCAAGTAATCTGCTTTTGTGAAGGCTTTAAACATGGTGGCCATCTCTGTGGGGTCCACCATTTTAAGGGGAGGCTTAGGGCAACACCTTCAGTATTTAAGAAAATCCATGGGTCACCGATGCATCTCAGTGGATAGATGCCTCAATAGTCGCTATCGGCTACGCAGTAGCCTTGGCACTTGATGCCGTTGGTTGCAGTGCGGCGGCAATGGGGACAGAGAATTTTCTCCTGCTCTGAGTTGTGGGGACTGCCTGCAGCTGATTCAGTTGAACGTTTCAAAGTCATGGAGAGTATGGCCAACATGAGTTTACATTTCGCAATGTAAGAGACTCACCCCCGCAATGGCAATGGCCGCTTGCCTAACTTCGGCGCTACTCGGTAGGTGGGTGGCCGATTTTGAACATTTAACTGCTTCGGCCAACGTCAAACTGCGGCACAAAGAACTGCTCATTGATCGGGGGGCGAACATAGTCTTTGGGAGCGGACTTGCGCGGCGGTAACTCCATGGGTTCTGGGGTCATGTCCACATAGGGAATCTTGCTGAGCAAATGGCTAATGCAGTTGAGCCGAGCCCGCTTCTTGTCATCCGCTTCTACCGTGAACCAGGGGGCCTCGGGGATATTGGTATGGGCAAACATGGCATCCTTGGCCTCGGAATAGTCGGCCCAGCGATCGCGGGATTCGAGATCCATCGGGCTGAGCTTCCAGCGGCGGGCCGGATCGGTGGTGCGGGACTGGAAGCGTCGCTCCTGCTCTGCGTCGCTGACCGAGAACCAATATTTCAGCAAAATAATCCCGGAGCGCACCAGCATGCGCTCGAATTCGGGGCAGGTTTTCATAAACTCCCCGTACTGCTGCTCAGTGCAAAAGCCCATCACATGCTCGACCCCAGCCCGGTTATACCAACTGCGGTCAAAGCAAACGATTTCGCCAGCGGCGGGCAGATGGGCCACATAGCGCTGGAAATACCACTCGGTTTTTTCGCGATCGCTGGGGGTCCCCAAGGCCACCACCCGACAGCCTCGGGGGTTCATGGGTTCGGTGATGCGCTTGATGGTGCCCCCCTTGCCAGCCGCATCGCGTCCCTCAAACAAAATCACGATGCGAGTGCCCGTATGCTTAACCCAATACTGCATTTTCACCAATTCAAGCTGCAGGCGGGCCAGGGCCTTTTCGTATTTTTTCTTGGATAGTTTAGAGCTGTCCTCTGATTCGGAAATATGGTGAAAGATTCGCCGTTCTGAGGTTTTGTCCGAGGCTTTAGATTTTGCTTTCTTCGATTTTTTGGACTTCTTGTGCTCTGCCTCAGGGGAACTGACATCAAGATGGTTGTTATCGGAGATCAAGGATTTATCGCTATTTTTACCCATGATGTTTATTTGTATAAAAATCCAAACCGGAAATGGCTTCGAACTATGGCTTCCGCCCCATAGTAGAAATACTATTTTGACGTCATTTGTAGTTCAGATCACTAAAATCGCCTAGGAACCAAATCTTTAGTGCAGCTTAAGAAAGCAGAAAGCCCCTGCCAGAACTAGGCTTCACGCCATGAGAATCTGAAGTTCTTTACTAAAACACAAGACTTTCAAGGGAACGAAACATTCACCGTCTTTTGATCAGAGGACGTATTTTTATGGCCTCATTGGGCGATCGCAAAAATAACCACAGCTGATGCGGCAATCAAAATCACAGCGGCGATCACAAAAATCAGTCCACGGCTCAGGTCAATTCCTTTTTGGGGAAAGGTGATTTCAATCGGCGTGTGGGCCGTCACTCGAATGCTGAAAAACGTATCCCAAAAACCGGCATGAACCGTATTCTGAGCCTGCAGTGGCTGTGTTGACGGCGGTTTGGGAAAGACCCAATTTGAGCCTTGTACTTCCACTTCACCGATCGGTTGGCCACCGTCTAGGGCGATCGCATCAAACTGAATGTCTATGGGGACGCTGCTGAAATTGCGGCGGTAAATCGTCGCGGTTTCCTGGGTCTTAAGGCAGATGGTTTTGGGCATGGAAGAGGTGGTGAGGGCAGGGGGGATCAGGCTGAGGGCGAGCGGTGTTCGCGGTTTGAATCCAGGGGGCCATAGGTTGAGGTGACTGTCGATAGGAAAGCATTCAACCGCCGAGGACATGACTCCGCAATTAGGCCTAAGGGAAGCGGTTTAGAGCTAAACCGCAACCAGGTCCGGCAATTGAGCCAGATAGTACTGACTGGGACCATCCTCGGGCTGTAACTCCAAGCAGGATTGGAAGCGATCGCGGGCCTGCGCCCAGTCCTGGGCTCGAAAGGCCACCAGACCTTGCTCAAACTGGTCACATAGGGTTTGACCCTGCTCACCCAAAGTCCCGATTGTGCCTAAAAGCTCATAAACCGGGGTGGGTTGATCGGCCAAGGCGAGTTCTGTTACCTCACGCGTAATGAAGTCGTCTCCCGCCAGTTCGCGGGTCGTTGCCGTCAGCAAGATGGTGGTGCCGTAGATGCGATTGGCCTCTTCTAGGGCTTCTGCCCATTGCATCGCTGGTCCCATCACCGTGTAGGACTTGCTCTGCTCTGAGCCGATATTACCGGTGACCACGTCCCCTGTTGCCAGACCCACTCGAATTCGCACCTCGGGTAGTCCCTTACGGATGCCGATGACTTCGGGGAGGCTGCGGCGCAGTTTCACTAACTGGTCTTGCTGTTCTAGCGCCGCGTAGCAGGCCAGCCGAGCCTGGTCGGCGGCATCTACAAAAGGTGGACCCCAAAAGGCGCTGACCGCATCGCCAATGAACTGATTGATCACCCCACCCCGAGCCTTGATCGGCGCGGAGGCCAGGGTCAAATATTGATTAATTAAGGAGACGAGACCCGTGGGCGTCAGCAGCTCACTGATGCCGCTAAAGCCAACAATATCTGAGAAAAAGACGGTCGCCTGGACGGTTTGGCTACCGCCAATATCCCCTTGATGGGCCACTAAGGTTTCTACAATGCGGGGGTCTACATATTGACCGAAGGTGGTTTTGAGTCGCTCCTTTTCGCGAATGCTGGCCACCATCCGGTTGAAGAAACCGGTGAGTTTGCCAATTTCGTCCCCAGAATCAACGGGCAGTTGCATATCCAAGTCGCCCTGCTCAACCGCCTGGGTGCTGATCACCAGTCGCCGGATCGGTCGCACCAAGCTGGTCGTGACCCCAAAGGCAAACACTAATCCGACCCCAACGGCACTACCGAGCAAGATCCAGTTGAGGGTAAGGGTAAGCTGTTCGTCTTTTTCAGCGATCGCGGCCGCCTCTTCGGTAAATTGTCCCAATTCAAACAACAGCGCCTGAAGCCGCTGGTTGAAGTCATCTTCGTAGGTGGCGAGCTGAGCATCTAACAGTTCTGCATCGCGGCGATTCCCAGCTTCAAGCAATGCCAAGATTTCGTGTCCATGATCATGGAAGCGTTGATGCTCTTCCTCTAACACCTCTAGCAGCGGAATTAAGCGGGCAAATTCCACTGCGTCTTTAGTGGTGTGGGCTTCCTTTGAGGCAACCTCTGCGAGGGCGATCGCGGTCTCTAACTCCTCATCCACTTGAGCCCCGCGTTCCTCAAAGATTTCCAATTCTGTTGCGATCTGACCCTGCGGGACTGGATCAATTTCATAAAACTTCAGCACTCGCTCAAAGTGGATTTCCTGCTCTAAGGCATGGATGTTGACTTCTGCCACCAACTCTGTGATCGGGGTGAGATATTCAGCAATGTCGATCAACTCGCCATTGACGCGACGAATGCGCACAAAATTGAGTGAGGCTACCCCCAACAACAGGGCCAACATGCTGGTGGCCACCCCAAAAATCTTGATGCCGATCGGAAATTGAACGCGGGCCATAGGTCTAGGCAAAATGGGGCTTAGGCGGGAATCAAAAGGTTCGGTTTATTTCTGGTCAAGCTGCCAGACCCCTTGCCAATCTTCTGGGGGGGGATGGTCGCGGAAATGGACCAACCGCTCCAGATAAAGTTGGGCAGGGCGATCATTAGGCATTTGCTGCAAAACAGCTTCAAACGCCTGCTGAGCTTGATCCCATTGACGCTGTCGGTAGGCCGTCAGCCCCAATTCAAACTCGTCCCAAGCCAACCGCACGGTCTCCGAGACGCCTGGTCCCAACAGCTCATACACCTGCACGGGCTCCTGTTTGCCGACTACCTGAATTAAATCTAAGGCTCGGGTGGCAAAGGTTTCTGAGATCGCGGCTTGGGTTTCTGCGGTGATCACGGTCGAGACGCCATATTGTTGACTGACCCCCTTCAGTCGAGCGGCAATATTCACCGTGTCCCCCATAACGGTGTAAGACTTGGCTGTATCTGACCCCATGTTGCCAACCACCAGGGACCCCGTTGCCAGCCCTGCATGGAAGCTGAGAGGGGGGACAGATTCGCTGATTTCGGCCAGAGCCTGACGCACCCGCTCCAAGCGCGCCCACTGCTCAGTTACGGCTTGGCAGGCAAGAAGCGGGTGGTCCGTTTCAGCGACAAAGGGTGGTCCCCAAAAGCCCATGATCACTGGCCCGATAAATTTATCAATCACCCCATCGTGTTCAGTGATTGGGTTGGACATCAGGGAGAGGTACCTGTTGAGCAGGTCTACCCGTTGAGCTGCGGGTAGGGTTTCGGCAAAAGCTTCGACTCCGGTCACCACGACAAAGGCCACAGTCATCACCTGCCGCTCTCCGGCGGTGGCTGCACCTTCATCCATCAGGTTTTTGACAATGCGCGGATCAACATATTTACCAAAGGTGGTTTCCAATTGAGCCTTGAGCCGCAGCTCCTGCACCATGCCATTGAAGGCGTTGCCCAAGGCCGCAATCTCATCACGACTGGTGGGCACCAGGTGAGTGTCAAGCTGGCCCTGCTGCACCGCGGCCATGCTCTGGGTAAGGCGACGAATCGGGCGAATCAGCCCCAGGGTGACCACCGCCGCATAGAAAAAGCCAAAGGCGGCGGCGATCGCCGCAATTACCACGCTCAATATTTGGACACGGGCCTGATGGCGCTGACCGGTTCGAGAGGCCTCGACGGTCAGCGCCTCTAGGGTCAAAAAAATTTCATTGATGGCCCCATTAAAGTCCTCCTCTTCTGCCGCCAGTTGAGCCTCCAGGACACGGGCGTTCTCAAAGTCACCTGCTTCCAGCAATTGCAGAATGTCCAGGGCATGATCATGGAATGCTTGGTGGGCCTGCTCAATATCTTTTAGTAAAGGCAGGACGGTGGCCCAGGTGTCATGGGTGGCTGCAAGGGTCGGATCGTTTTGGGCCTGTTCTGTCAGGTCTTCAGCAAATAAAAGCTCTTCATCCACCAAATCGCCGCGTTCTTCAAATAGGACGATTTCTGTGGCGATCGCCGCCTCGTCTAGGGGCTCAATTTCGTAAAGCTTTTGCACCCGCTCGAAATGTAGCTCCTGCTCCAGAGCATGGACATCAATCTCGGCCACTTCATCGGTAATCGGCAAAATGTAGTCCGCTAGGGCGGTGATCTCATGGTTAACCCGGCGCAGCAGGGATACCGACACCAGCACCACAATCACCAACAGCCCCAACAAACTGCTGGCAATGCCAAAGATTTTGAGGCGAATCGAAATGCCGAACGGCGACTGCAAGGGGCGGGTTTTTAGCTCTGGTGTTGCGTCCATAGTGGGTCCTGATAACCTGGGCCAGAAAACCGTCGACACGCCTCAAGGTGCGAAGTCTCTATTCATAGGCTTTCTGACATCGCTAATGCCGCAGCCGTGTCTAAGTTGCCCCAATGAAGTGTTGCAGGGTGGTTAATGAGATGTGTCTTTACGTCAGAGATCGCCCCTTAAGTTGAAATATCCCCGCCCAAATCTTCAAGAAGGCTTGCTTCCGGTCAACGTCTAAGCGCAGCATAGGAATAGTCAGCATTAAGGAGCGGCCCATGAAACGAGCCATGATTACCCTGGGAGTTGTTCTGGTGGGGCTTTGGAGCTGGCTGGCCATGTCTGCCACTGCCGCTGCCGACAGCCTGATTTCCGAGGCACCCGCTGATGCCTATGCCTATTTGATTGCACCCATGGACGGTGCCACCATATCAAACCCCGTAGCGGTCAAATTTGGTCTTTCAGGGATGGGCGTTGCTCCGGCTGGGGTGGATAAAGACAATACCGGCCATCACCATTTGCTGGTTGATCTAGCTGAACTGCCGGACTTGACCCAGTCTTTGCCTGCAACCGATCACATTAGGCACTTTGGCGGTGGTCAAACAGAGACTCAGTTAGATCTAGCCCCTGGTGAGCACACGCTGCAGTTGTTGCTGGGCAACTATGCCCATGTTCCCCATGACCAGCCGGTGCTCTCTGAGAAGATCACCATTACCGTGGATTAGCGCTGCAGGTGATTCCCATCCCGGTCCAAGCACTGCTGCTCATCGCCACCACCCTGTACCAAGCTCTTGGGTGCTGGCGAGCGGATCAATCCCCGCCCCCTGGGCAACGGTTTGATGTGGGCGGCCATCGTCTCCATCTCCATACTGCAGGTAGCTACAAGTCTGGCCAGCCCACCATCGTTCTCGATCACAGCCTTGGGGGCATTGAGGGGTATTTGTTGATCGAGGCTTTATCTCAACTGACGCGGACCTGCATTTACGATCGCGCCGGTTATGGCTGGAGCGATCGCAGCCGTGCTCCCCGCACCAGCCGAGCGATCGTCGCAGAACTCGATGCTCTATTAACCCAAGCGGCCATTGAGCCTCCGTATTTGCTTATCGGCGATTCATTTGGCAGCTACAACGTCCGCCTCTATGCCCACCAGTTTCCGCAAAAAGTAGCGGGTATCGTCTTAACAGACGGCCTCCATGAGCGCACCATGCTGCAGCTCCCCTGGTCTCTCAAAGCCTTGAAGCTTTTGTTTGTCTCAGGGTTCGTGATGTCAGTCCTAGGATCCATGCTTGGGCTGATTCGATTGCTGAGCACCTGCGGTGTGTTTGAGCTGCTGAAACCCGAACTACGCCACTTACCACCCACCGCACTCAAAGCGGTGAAGCGATCGTTTTGCCGTCCCCAACATTGGATCACCATGGCACAGGAGATGCTGGCTCTCGATCAAAGCGGTCGACAGGTCCAAATAGCTCAAGACCTTGGCCCGGTTCCAATCATGAGTATCAAAGCCCAATCCTTTTTCAAGCCCAGCTTTTGGACTCGGTTTATTCCGCTGCAGCGAGCCAATCAAGTTAGGGACCACATGCATCACGACTTGGCCCAGCTCTCCCCTAACTGGGTTGAATTGCAGGCCCGTCACAGTGGCCATTTTGTCTGGATCGATCAACCCGAAATGATTATTGAGGCAGTCCAAATTTTGCTTGCAAACCCCTCAAATTCGCCCTCAGCCCGTTAGCCCGTCCAATGAGGCAGCCAAAACTTCATCGCACTTCAGCCCCCAGTTCAACGAGGGGTTGGGTTGCTGTAATGGTTTGGCCATTGAGGTCAAGGGTGCTGACCCGTTTGTCTCCTTCTTGCTCATAGGTCACGACTAAAGCACCGGGCTCAACCATGACTATGCCAAAGGTGTTGTCAATTCCGGTAATGACTTCGACATAGCCCTGACCGGCGGCGTCAGTCGTTGCTAAGGTTTTGTGATCGCGAGAGTCCAACACACCGTCGTCATTGGTGTCTGCGGCGATAATCAGATGCACCAACCACTGGGTCACGGTCGTTCCCTCAACCAGGTCCCCGTATTCCGTGGTGCTGACAATCAGCGCATCATTGCTCTCTAGGAGGCGGTGACTGGCGAGGGTCGTCGTATCTAGAAACGCCACATTATGGACAGTGTAGCCGCTGTCGTAGGACGAAAAAGAGGAGGCGCGATCGCTGCTGCGATTAATCGGGGCCATCAGGTAGGGGGTGCCCTGGATTTGTTGGAATGTAGACAGTTGCTTGGGCGGCAACTCACTGGCTGGGGTATCTTCACTCGGTGCTGGCACCGTTGATGAGTCGAGGCGCTCACAACCGATCAAGGGCAGACCCAGCACCAGGAAAAGGGCAATCGCAGTGGCTTTTATCAAGACTTCCTCCGGTAATCCAAGGCTCAGAATGGGATCGGTTTTTGACCGCATTCAAGACCGTCTAAGAGCTTCAGGGCTTGACCGGTCTATTCCTGGCGAGAAAAACTAAGCCACTCAGGATGTCTCTGGAAAAAAGTCTACCCATTAAGCTTGGCGGATGAGAATATCCCACTTGGGTAGCAGCGGGTTGCGCTTGTTGTTTCAAACACCTGAATAAGACTAAGGCGCGTTTAGCAAAGGCTGCTGAGATCGACCCACAAGTTGCAAGAATCACTCCCCTCAAAACAGTCGATCTATCCTGAAGGGATTGGTTTGAGATGATCCCACTTAAGGCATAAGCCTTAACGCTTTTTCAGCAGGGCGCTGGCTCCAAAAGCAATCATGGTGCCGATGACCATACTAGGTTCGGGAATCGACTTAGGGTCGCCACCACCGGAACCGCCATCGCCACCACCGGAGCCGCAATCACCGCCACCGGCGCCGCAATAAACGCAACCAGAACAGCACAAGACAAAAAAAAAACAACAAGAAAAGCAA
>ERZ1740060.343-NODE-343-length-31001-cov-5.431978_pt1 | contig 31001 bp, 26 predicted proteins | sample MGYA00581743_ERZ1740060 | MGnify/ENA primary metagenome ERZ1740060 (study PRJEB43018, sample SAMN04849235) | marine metagenome | isolation source: floating plastic debris | place: Pacific Ocean | collected 2008-08-27 | study: EMG produced TPA metagenomics assembly...
CCCAACCGGTCCGGGCTGAACGGCTTGGCGGGCCCCTGCGCCTCAGCACCTCGCGATGCGTTGTGGCTAGGAAATCTCTTCCATCGTGCCGCCGGTTGGGATCGATGGCTGATCGCTGTTGTCGACGATCACCAGATCGTAGCCTCCACCGTCGTTCAGGCGCCATTGACCCCCAACCAGTGGGGTTTTGGCGATGTTGCGAGCGGCAAAAGGTGGAAGGCCGGCGCCGTTGAAAGCAAGGGGGCCAACAACCGTATCAAGGCTGGCAGCGGCGATGGACTCCGCAACGGCGTCACCATCGCTGGCATCATCGACGCGGCCCATGGCATCAACGGCCAGTTCAAACAGCGCGTGCACAAAGCCGATGGGCTGGGTCCACTGGCGACCGGTTTCAGCGGTATAGGCTTCCGCAACCTGGCCGGCCGTTAGACCATTGAGAGACGATGCAAACGGATGGCTTGGTGACCACCAGACCTCAGAGGAGAGATTGTGACCGGTGTCGCCGAGCGCCTCGACAGCCTGAGGGAACAAAATCGCCTTGCCGATGGAGGCTGCTTTGGGCGTGAAGCCCTGCTGCTTGGCCTGGTTCCAGAAGGTCGTGAAGTCGGGCGGGATCGGTACGCCTGTGACGATCTCAACATCGTTCGATTTGAACGCGTTGATCTGAGCTGTGAAATCGTCGGTCAGGTTCTGATAGCGACCCGGATCGGTCAGCGTGTAGCCTTGATCGGCCAGGACGGGTGGGAAGCCGACAACCGGATCACCCCAGGCATTGCCATCGCCATCATTGGGATAGAGCGCGCCGACAGATTGGTTGGTCGAAAGCTGAGCCCACATGGCGGTGAAGACCGAGATGATGTCTTCCAGGCCCCAGAAGAAGTGGAACGCATAGTCGAAAGGCTGCCAGCTTGATGGGTCGCCGGGATTGCCCTGCTGTCCGATGAACCAAGGCTGCCAGGGTGCCACAGTCGAGATAACCGGCACGCCCTCAAGTTCCGCTGTGGTCGCCACTGGGTTCGTCGTCTCGGGCGTGGAGGCGACAAGAAGCAGGTCAACCTCGTCGTCAATGATGAGCTCCTGCGCAACTTCCGCTGCCCGGTTCGGGTTGGACTGCCTGTCCTTCACGATCACTTCAAAGTTCTCAGCGACAGCCGCCTGCGCGAAGTTGGAAAGAATGAAGGAGTCCGCTTCGGCGAACGCTGCGAGCGGACCCGATTGCGGGCTGACATAGCCAAGCTTAATGCGAGCGCCCTGCGCGATGGCTGGCATGGGGAACGCGCTGACCGCAGCAGCGGCGGCGGTTCCTTTCAAAAGTGTGCGACGTGAGATCATGTCATCCTCCCAGATGATCGTTGGCTGTTCTTATGGTTTTGGTGTTTCCCCGGCCCAGGCAGCTTGAAGCAACGAGCGAATGGCATTGCGCTCAACGGGGCGTGGGTTGGGATAGGGTTTGCTGACGGCGAGATCGGCGGCCTTATCGAGGTCAGCTTCTTTCAGGCCGAAGTCACGTAGCGCTGTTGGAGCGCCGACTGACTGGGCAAAACTGTGCAACGCCGCGCCGGGTTCGGCGCCGCCGAACAGATCGCAAATAGGCTGCAAGGCCTCGCGGGCTGCAGCAGCGTTGTAAGCAATCGCGTGCGGCAAGACGACCGCGTGGGTTTCGGCGTGGGGAAGATCGAAGGACCCGCCCAGCGTATGGCAAAGCTTATGGTGAAGCGCCATGCCGACTTGCCCGAGCACGGTACCGCAAAGCCAGGCGCCATAGAGAGTCTCGCCCCGCGCTTCGACATCATCTGGGCGATTGATCACGTTCGGCAAAGCCCGCCCGAACGCAGCCATCCCTTCAATGGCGAGCATGGTCGAAACGGGGTTTTTGTTGACCGCGTAGAGCGCCTCAGCGGCATGCGCCATGGCGTTGAGCGCGCTGGTCACCGTCATCGGCACGGGCAGTGTGGTCACCAACTCAGCATCGTAGAGAATGACTTCGGGTTGGATTTTTGGGTCGGTGACAGTCGTTTTCACGCCATCTTCGGTCTGGCCCAAGATCGCCGTCGCTTCCGACCCAGCATAGGTCGTGGGGATCACGATCTGCGGCAGATCCGTCTGGTAGGCGATGGCCTTGCCGAGGCCCGTGGTTGAACCGCCACCCAGCGCCACCACACAATCCGCTTCCACCGTTTTGGCGTGCTCAATAGCATCGGCTGTCACATCGACGGGTGTGTGCATTGTGGCTTTGGTGTAGATTCCCGCCGCCTTGCCATTGAGCTTGGCGGCCATGTCCATCGCGCTGTCGGCCTGCGGCGGTGTGGACAGGACCAAGGCGCGCGAGCAGCCCAGACGATTGATCTCAGCCTCAATGTCAGCCCGCACACCGGCAGCGAACCGTACACGAACGGCGGCACTCTGCGTTTCAAAGGTGGACTGAAAGTGCGTCACGTTTCCTCCCGAATGCGCCCTTATGGGCGTCTTTTCCATGCTTGACCGGGACGCTAGCACGCAATTTTTGCGGTCTTGATCGAATTTGCGAGCGTTAATATAACTTAATGATATGAAATTTGATCCGCGACATCTGGAAATCCTTGCCGCCATTGTCGACCGGGGTGGGCTGACAGAAGGCGCCGATGCGCTCGGCAAGTCGCAGCCCAGTGTCTCCAGGACCATCGCACAGCTAGAAACGCGCGTTGGCAGCCCGCTTTTTGAAAAGAACAAACGACCGCTACAGCCGACGGAGTTGTGTCTGGCGCTCGCAGCTGAGGGTCGGAAGGTTTTGTCCGCTGGCCAAGCGGCGTCTGACACTGTGCGCCGATATCTCGATGGTCGTTCGGGCATTGTGCGCGTCGGTGGGACGCCGATTTTCATGGACGGAGTCATTTCCAGCATGATCGCCGACTTTCAAACGGCGCAGCCGGATGTGCGCATCGATCAATCGTACAACTATGCTCCCGAACTGATGGAGCGTCTCAAAGCCAGTACATTGGATTTGGCGATCTGTCCTATGAAGCCACAGGCTATTCCGGACGGGTTTACCTTCACACGTATCTTGCCGGGCAGAAATGTCATCGCGTGCGGCGCCGCCCATCCGGTGGCGAGCCTTAGCTCGGTGACCCTGTCTGACATTGCGCGCTATCCATGGATCGCACCGCCCACTGACAGCCCGCTCTATGAGGATTTGCGCAGTGTGCTCAGCAGCATTGGCATGCGCGATTTTAGGGTCAGCTTTTCCGGGGGTTCACTGACATCCATCGTGAACATTTTGGAGCGATCAGACGCGCTGACCGTGCTTCCCTACTCGGTGGTGTTCACCTTGCGACGGCAGAAATCGCTGGCGGCTCTGTCCATCAAGATAGGGCATCCGGAACGCGATCTTGGCATTCTCCATTCCACCGACGCGGCCTTAGGCCCCACGGTACGGCGATTCCGACAGTTCATTGTCCGTGAATTCGATAGCCTGGCAGGGACGATCATCCGTCACGAACAAAATGCGTTGTGGCGGCATTGAATTCCGTAAGTGCGGGCGTTTGCTTTTGACCTACGCCTCGAGAGAGGCGGCCGCTGAAACCAGGAATGCTAAGGAAGCTGTAGCCCACCCGTCACAAGGCGGGCCTCGTGAAAGCACCAACACAACATTGCTGATCAGCTTTGAGACTCAATAAACATACCCTAGCGCTGGAACAGCCAGCCCCTTGGATACTGCTTCGGCAAGAGCAAAAATCCGCGAATACGACCTTACCTTTCACAGTCTTAGTCGGTTTTTCTGACCCAGAGTCAGGAATGGTGGGCCCGGAGGGACTCGAACCCCCAACCAAGCGGTTATGAGCCGCCGGCTCTAACCAATAGAGCTACATGCCCAGAAGCTCGAAAAAAACGACCCTCTGAATAACGTGCGACAACCAAAGGTCAATGCGGGGATGGCAGCAACGTTGGACCAAGGGACCCAGAACACCCGCATGGGAAGCCTCATTGGCGCCGCAATCGCGGCGCCATAGGCCAGTCGTAACACTGCCGTTCCACAAATCGGATTTGCTTATGCCTCTCGCTTCCTCGCGCCGCCTGCTTGCTTTGACCTGCGTTGCCTTGTCCTTGAGTGTTCTTGCCGTTGCCAAGGAAAGCCTCGCCCAAGAGGTCACACGCCAACCCTTGCAGGAACCAACGCTGACAGTGACGGGCTGGGCAAGCATCGATGTTGAGCCGGACATCGCAATCATTCGCGCCGGCGCTGTTACCGACGCGCAAACAGCCCGCGCGGCGATGGAGGCCAACACCAAGATCATGCAGGATGCTTTCACAGCGCTTGATGCTGCCGGTGTTGAGGCACGCGACATGCAGCCCAGTCGGCTAACGGTCGAGCCTCGCTATACCTACTTCGACAGCTCCAACGGCGAGCGTCGCCCGCCACGCATCGACGGTTACACCGTCTCCAACCAGCTTACCGTTCGCGTCCGGGATTTGGCCACCATCGGTGAGGCGTTGGATGCGCTCATCGACGCAGGTGTTAACCAAATGGGCGGGCTGAGCTTTACCGTCGACGAGCCACAGGCCGCCATCAGGCAGGCCCAGCAGGATGCCGTTCGTGATGCCCGTGAGCAGGCCGAACTTCTTACCGACGCGGCTGGCGTGAACCTTGGACGCATCATCTCCATCACTCCCCAAGGTCAAGGTGGCCGCCCACAACCGCCAACGCCACAGTTTGCGCGTATGGCCATGGACGCCGCAGCGGAAAGTGTGCCGATCGCAACCGGCGAGCAAGAAATCGAAGCGCGCGTGACGATTGTCTGGGCGCTCAACCAATAGCGACATTGTTCCTCTAACGCGCCGTGCCATCCACGACGGCGTTATTGGGTAACAGACAGTAAACCCTACTTCAGAATCCTCACCTGCACACGCAAGCTTCTCTTCAGGTCTTTGCATTAAATTGTAAGGACCAAATTGAGGAGCTTCCCTATGTCGATCCTGCGTGAATGGTCGAAAAAACTGCGCGCCTGCACATCGGACCAACGCGGCGCGGTTGCCGTCATCTTCGGTATTGTCGTTATTCCAGTGGTCGGGTTGGTAGGCGCATCGCTGGACTACAGCCGGGCAGCCAATGTTCAAACGCAGCTTCAGGGCGCGCTCGACGCGGCGATCCTTTCATCAGCTCGATTGACCTCACTGTCCGACGAAGAGCTTGAAGATGAAATTCGAGCACAGGTCCTGGCCATGGTGGATGGAGCACACGGCGCCGATGCGCTGGTGCTCGACATTTCACGAGACAATGAAACGGACCTCCTCGATATCCGAGCATCAATGGACATTGACACGACGCTTTTGGCTATCATGGGCATCGATGACATTACAGTGGGCGCAGACGCGGCTGTCGGCACTGAGATCGCCGACATGGAAGTCGCCCTGGTTCTCGATAACACCGGGTCCATGCGTCACAGCGACCGGATTGGCAGTCTAAGAGAGGCCGCACTGGTTTTTGTGGAGGTCGGTTCCGACGATGGCGCGTCCGACAATCTGCGAATATCTGTCGTGCCCTACACCGCGCAGGTGAATATCGGCAACACAACAGTGATGGAGCAGTATCTGGACAAGGACGGTCTGTCGGAGTTCCACGCCTCTTTCATCGAAGACTATCCCATCGCACGTCGCGACACATATTCATGCCAATGGGCGACGGCCAGCGTCGATCGGCCAGCGCCCGAGGTGGACTTTGCCGACGTCGATGCACCAAGTGGCTTAACATCTGTGCCGGGCTTCTCGCAGTTCAGCTTCCTGAATGCCTACGCCGACGCCTTTGGAGAAGTCTTTGGCGTTCAAGCGGCCCAGGCTTCATCGGTCACGCCCTATGAGTTTGTGCTGGATCCCGATGATGACTGCTTTATCCGCAACCCCAGCCAAATAAGCCATTGGCAGCTTTACCAACAGCTTGACGGTGTCGATTGGAAAGGATGCGTTGAGGCACGGCCTGAGCCATTCGATGCAACCGACGAGTTTCCTGATCCCAACCTACCGAACACTCTTTGGGTCCCAGCGTTCTGGTTGGACGACGAGGATGGAAGCTGGAGAAGCTCCAACAACTGGTTGTCAGATCGTGAGAACCAACTTGAGTATGACGGCGACGACTTCGACTTCTATGGCCACGGTGAAACCTACAGCATTTACAAATATGTAAGCTCGTCCGGAAACAGCGTTGATGAAGTGCCAAGCACAACGCGTGGGCCTGCCCAGAATTGCGGCGATCCCATCCTGCCGCTGACGGACAACTTTACGGTCGTCAACGAGACAATCGATAGCATGACCTATTGGAGCAGCGGGGGAACCGTGACCGCTCAGGGCGTAGTCTGGGGCTGGCGAGCTCTTTCACCAACCCAGCCGTTTACAGAAGGCGCAGCATACGGTGAAGCCACCAAGGTAATGGTGGTGATGACCGACGGCCGGAACGAGCTGGTAAGTTCTTACAACTCCGGACTGTATTCCCACTATTCGGGCTATGGCTATGCAGCGGGGGACCGTCTGCCTGGTTCGTCGACCAGTCCATCGCTCAACTCCATCATCCAACGCACAGAGGCTGCCTGCACCAATGCCAAGGCCGCCGGGATCATCGTCTACACGGTCACCTTTGGGCTTGATTCAAGCTCTCGTGCCATGTGGGATCGTTGCGCTACTGAGACGGAGATGGCGCACCACGTTAATTCCGCCTCCGATCTCATCGGCGCGTTCAACGAAATCGCAGATTCAATCGGCGAACTTCGCCTAACCCGCTAAGAACGTGCCGGCAATCAGCCAAAAGAAAAGCCCCGGCCAATCGGCCGGGGCTTTTTCTATTCAAGCAGGAAGTCGCTCAGCCAAACAGACTGTTGCCCTGCTCATCAATGCCCTGCCGGGCCTTCATGACGGCAAACTCTGCGGCTTGATCAGCTGACGTAAACAGATCCGCCCTGATCACCGTCTCGCGCGGCGCATCTGGCGCATCGCTTTGCAGGATGTAGGCACGCAGCCGGAACTGGCCACCCTCGGGCATCGGATCAGCTTCAATCACATAGTCCTTGTAGGTCTCGCGGCGAACTGAGCCAGACCCGCCACCTTGCGATCCGCCACCAAACAGATTCTTTAAAAAAGACACGAACCGGGCTCCCTAGCTATCTAGGAACGAACGCAGCTTGCGGCTACGACTGGGATGCTTGAGCTTGCGCAGTGCCTTCGCTTCAATCTGACGAATACGCTCGCGGGTCACCGAAAACTGCTGACCAACCTCTTCCAGAGTATGATCGGTGTTCATGCCGATACCAAACCGCATGCGCAGCACGCGTTCCTCGCGCGGCGTGAGCGAGGCAAGCACACGCGTGGTGGTCTCGCGCAGGTTCGACTGGATAGCCGCATCGATGGGCAGAACCGCGTTCTTGTCCTCAATAAAGTCGCCTAGATGGGAATCTTCCTCGTCGCCGACCGGGGTTTCCAGCGAGATCGGCTCCTTGGCGATCTTCAGAACCTTGCGCACCTTCTCCAGCGGCATGGCCAGCTTTTCCGACAGCTCTTCAGGGGTCGGCTCGCGACCAATCTCATGCAGCATCTGACGTGAGGTGCGCACGATCTTGTTGATCGTCTCGATCATGTGCACCGGAATACGAATGGTGCGCGCCTGATCGGCAATAGAGCGGGTGATCGCCTGGCGAATCCACCATGTGGCATAGGTCGAGAATTTATAGCCGCGGCGGTACTCGAACTTATCGACGGCCTTCATCAGGCCGATATTGCCTTCCTGAATGAGATCAAGGAATTGCAGGCCGCGATTGGTGTATTTCTTGGCAATGGAGATCACCAAGCGCAGATTAGCTTCCACCATCTCCTTCTTGGCGATGGCAGCCTCTCGCTCGCCCTTCTGCACCTTGTTCACGATGCGGCGGAACTCACCGATATCAAGCCCCGCTTGGGTGGCAAGCTCACGAATTTCGCCGCGCACGCCCTTCACCGTTTCTTTTTCATCCGCGATGAACGGCTTCCATCCAGGTGTCGATAGGTTGGCGACGCGGCGAATCCAGTTGGCATCAAGCTCAGCGCCCTGGTGAGTCTTCAAGAACTCGACCCGGTCAACGCCATAACTTTCCGCCAAGCGCAGCAAGCGCGCCTCCATGGAAACCAGCTTGCGGTTGATCGCATAAAGCTGTTCGACCAATGCCTCGATACGATTGTTGTTGAGCTGCAGGCTCTTCACAAGCGTGATCGTGTCGCTCTTAAGACCCTCGAACCGTCTCTCCTGGCTGGGGCTCAGCGCACTACCGGCACGGCCCTCCAGATTAACGTCCTGAAGCTTGGACAACTTTTTGTAGTTGTCAGCAATGTTGTCGAAAATCTCAACGACCTTCGGCTTCAGCTCCGCTTCCATGGCAGACAGTGAGAGGTTGATTTCGTCCTCGTCATCATCCTCGTCTTCACCGTTCTCACCCTCCGGCGCCTGATCGTCATTGGCAGCGACAGGACTATCAGAGGGCCCTACAGTATTAGTCGGACCCGAAGTATTAGCGGGACCTACAGCAGGCTGCTGCTGTCCGTCCGCGTTGGGCTGTGGCGCCTGTACGCCCTTGCCTTCCGGGTCGGCATAGGTTGCTTCCAGATCGATGATATCGCGGAGAAGAACGCGTTCCTCATTGAGCTCATCGCGCCAGATAATGATGGCCTGGAAGGTCAGCGGGCTTTCGCAAAGGCCAGCAATCATCGCCTCACGTCCAGCTTCGATTCGCTTGGCGATGGCGATTTCGCCCTCGCGAGACAGAAGCTCAACAGACCCCATCTCGCGCAGATACATGCGCACAGGATCGTCGGTGCGATCGGAGCTTTCACGCTTGGTCGTCGTGGCGACGGCCTTGGTGGTCGTCTCCGCAAGCGCCGTGCTAGTGCTTTCCTGATTCTCTTCGGCTTCTTCAGCCTCGACGACGTTGATGCCCATATCGTTGAGCATCGCCATCGTGTCTTCGATCTGCTCGGACGCGACCTGGTCAGACGGCAAGACGGCGTTCAACTCGTCATAAGTGACAAAGCCGCGCTTCTTAGCCGCCTTGATCATCTTTTTGACGGCGGCGTTGTTCAGGTCGAGAAGCGGACCATCGGACCCTTCGCTCGACTCAGTTTGGACTTTCGCTTCAGCCTGGTTGGCGGCCATGGGGCGGACAACTCCTCTAGCGCTCACGCAAAACGAATGAATGCGCGAACGCTCCAACAAAATAGCGTTTTCAAAAAACCCGATTGGGCGTTCCGCTCATCAGCTTAAACAAACCACGTAAACCGCCTCTTAACCCTATGTCGCGCGCACGAGCACAAATTGCGTTTCCGCCAAAGCGAAAACGAGGAAGAGACGCAACGCCGTCTGATCATGCTCATCAGATGCGTGCCTTTTGATGCGAGCGATAAAGAGGGGGCGCCGGCTACCGGTCTGCCCGAGCAGGCTCGCGCATCCGGTTATGTAGGAGATCGACCAAGAGACGCAACCGCTTTCCAAGGGAAAAACTGGCTAAAAATCCACAAAATCACGCCGATTGCGTCCAAAATGAAGCATAGGCATGTCAGATCCCCTAGCTGGAGCCTTTCGACACCGACCGCATGAGCGATGCCTCTTCATCCAATTGACGCTCCAGATCGGCAAGGCGGGCACGCATCGAACGCGCTTCGTTCTGCAACGCGACAAGGCGGGTCATCGCTGCATCATCCATCGCTTCGTCTCCGCCGCGCACCGCCTGATCGGCTTCTGTCTCTATGGCCCGCAACTCCATTTGGTCGAGAAGAAAGGTGAACAGCGAGTCGACAAAGCGCGGACTTGCTTCATCGCGCACGATTGGAAAGGCCAACGCTTCAAGTGCGTCCGACATGGAGCCCTGATCAACAGCGCTGTCGAGAGGACTATTGGCAGCTGAGGGCACGCCCTCGCCATGAAGCAATGCGGTCAGCCGATGGGCGACAGAAGCGTCCGCGCAGATAGGAAACACGTCTCGGTCACCGTGACGTTGGGCTGCCTCCGGGAACCGTTCAGCCAGCGCCAAGAGTTGTCGCTCAACGGGCACCGCCTTCGGCGTCGTTCGCGCCCGCGCACCAGCCATTGCCATACCCGGCTGGCCAGGCGGTCGAATATCGCCAGCACGTCCGCCGGTTTGTGCCTGCCGCATCGCGCGCCGCAGCGCATAGAACCTGTCTCGCAGCGCCTGATCATAATGCGGGCGTACGGAGTTATCGGTAATCGTCCCAACCAGTGTTGAGAGTTTGGTTTGGAAAGCAGCAAGCCGTTCCGGCGTGGTCAGGTCAAGGCCGGAGGTCTCACGTTGCCAGAGAGTGTCAACCAGGGGGAGCGCCTCACCCAGTGCCGCCTCAAGAGCTTGGCGACCATGTTGTTGAAGAAAGTCATCTGGGTCCAAGCCTTCGGGCAGGAATAGAAACCGCAGGCTTTTTCCTGGCTTGAGGATTGGCAAAGCCCGATCGATCGCCCGGTGGGCGGCACGCTCGCCAGCCGTATCGCCGTCAAAACAGATGATCGGCTCATCAGCAAACCGCCACATCAAGGCGATCTGCTCTTCGCCGAGCGCCGTTCCAAGCGAAGCGACGGCCTCATGGACACCCGCGCGGTGAAGCGCGATCGCATCCATATAACCCTCGACGACGACCAGTCGGCCGTTCTTGTGCGCTGCCTGTCTTGCCCGCGCACCATTGAAAACCATCTCGCGCTTACGAAACAAGTCAGTCTCAGGCGAGTTGAGATACTTAGGCTCGCCATCGCCCAGAATGCGCCCGCCAAAGCCGACCACCCGACCCCGAAGATCTTCGATCGCCACCATCAAGCGACCGCGAAATCGATCATAAGGTGAACGCTGCCCATCCTCCGGAACAATGATGAGCCCGGCCTCATCCATGTCCCTGAGCGGAACATCATGGCTCTTAAGAAAAGACCGCAGCCCATCGCGCCGATCTGGGGCAAACCCAATCCGAAAGGTGGAACGGGTCTCAGCATCAAGTCCGCGCCGCTCCGCATAGGCCAGCGCTTCTCGACCCTCCGGCGAAGCAAGATGGCGCTCAAAATAGGTTGCAGCGAGTTCTAAAACGTCCGTCAGCTTCAGACGTTCCGCCTGTCTCCGGGCCGCCTCCGGGTCGGGCGCTGGCAGCACAAGCCCGGCTTCGCCGGCCAACAGCTCAACCGCCTCAGGAAAGCTTAGACCGTCCTGCTCCATGAGGAAGCGGAAGTGATCGCCAGACGCCTGACAGCCGAAGCAGTGATAGCGACCCTTGCGGTCATCGACATGGAAAGACGGTGTCTTCTCGTTGTGGAATGGGCAGCAAGCCCAATGGTCGCCCTTGGATGGACGTGACTTGCGCCTATCCCAAGATACCCGCCGCCCGACAACGTCAGACAGAGGAATGCGATCTCGGATCGCTGCTAGAAAACCTTCGCTAAACCGCACCATGGCCGCCCCAGCAGCCTCTTAGGCTAAGTGGCGGGCGCGCAGAGATGCTCCTTGGCGACACTAGACGCCTTACAGGCGTCAATCTGGCCAGGAAAGCGAGCCTTGAGCGCACTCATGATCTTGCCCATGTCGCGCAGACCTTCAGCGCCTGTCTCAACAATGGCCGTAGCGACAGCATCGCTCACCTCGTCGTCGGACAGTTGCCGCGGCATGAACGAGCGAATGATCTCGATTTCATCAGCCTCCTGCTGAGAGAGATCAAGTCGACCGGCCTGCTCATATGTTTGATAGGATTCTTCGCGCTGCTTCACCATTTTAGCGAGCAACTCCAAAATGCCTTCGTCTGACAATCGTTCAGACCCACTTGCCCGCATAGCAATATCACGGTCCTTGATGGCCGCATTGATGAGGCGAAGCGTGCATGCCTTGCGGCTGTCCTGGGCTTTTACGGCCGTTTTCAGACTGTCGTTGAGCGTATCGCGCATGATATCCTTGGGGGGTTCAACAAGCGGTAGGGAACGTTCGGGTGCCCGAGGCCAGGCCGTCATCCGCAGTTAAGACGGACTGGTAAACTAACGCACCCACGAAAATGTGGGAAGGCGAAATTCATTGTCCACAGGCTACAATGCAACCCTGCCTTTCACATTTGAGCAATCAACAGGTGATCGGCGCCTGCATTCGTCGGAACAAGAGCCAACGACGCAACCGAACAGCCCGCTTTACACAAAGCCTTGCCAGCGATAGCAAACGCCGACCTTGGAAGAAGGAAGGGACGCCGCGATATAAGCGACCGCTTCCAAACTTCAAGACAGCTAAAACCGAGACCCGACCGCCATGACGTTGTACCCCCAATCCAACGCGCCATCCCCGGCAAGCGCCAACGGACCAATTGACTGGTCCGAACGACTGGTGACAGCACGCCTTGTCCTCGACAACGGGCTGGTACTGGAAGGTTACGGTATCGGCGCAACGGGCATGGCCGTCGGCGAGGTCTGCTTCAACACCGCGATGACCGGCTATCAAGAAATTCTGACTGACCCTTCCTACGCCGGCCAGTTCATAACCTTCACCTTTCCGCACATTGGTAATGTTGGGGCCAACACCGAGGACGAGGAACAATTGCCACCGGGCAGTGAATTTGAGGGCGCCCGCGGTCTGATCATCAAGGCCGATATCACCGACCCGTCCAACTGGCGTGCCCACCACAACTTGGATGCATGGCTTAAGGCCCGCAACATCATTGGTCTTTGCGGGGTAGATACGCGTGCTCTTACCGCACTGATCCGCACAAACGGCATGCCCAATGCCGTGCTGGCGCACGATCCTGCAGGACAGTTCGACCAAAACGCAATGGACAGTGCCCTTGAAGCCTTCCCAGGGCTCACCGATCAGGACCTGGTTCCTGGTGTCACCAGCCCATCCCAGTCGATCTGGCAGGAGGGAACCTGGGATCTAGAGGGCGGCTATCCAGTCGTCGGCGAAGGTGAATTGAACGTCGTCGCCATCGACTACGGCGTCAAGCGGAACATCTTAAGGCTGCTTACCGATCGCGGGTGCCGCGTCACAGTGGTCCCTGCAACTGCGTCGGCAGAAGAGGTTCAGGCGTTGAAACCAGACGGCCTGTTTCTGTCCAACGGTCCCGGCGACCCGGCAGCAACCGGCAGCTACGCAGCCACCGCCATCACGCAGCTTATAGAAACCGGACTTCCCACGTTTGGCATTTGCCTGGGCCACCAGATGCTGGCCCTCGCTCTGGGCGCGCAAACCACCAAAATGCACCAGGGGCATCATGGCGCGAATCACCCGGTCATGGACTACACAACAGGCAAGGTCGAGGTGACGTCGATGAACCACGGCTTCACTGTCGACAGCCAAACCCTGCCTGACAGCGTAGAGGCGACCCATATCTCACTGTTCGATGGCACAAATGCTGGGCTTCGCCACAAGACCTTGCCGGTCTTCTCTGTGCAGTATCACCCGGAAGCCTCTCCGGGGCCGCGTGACAGCCACTATCTGTTTGATCGCTTCGGCAAAGCCATGCGCGATCACAAGGCGAGCACCTAAACAGCGCCGGACCCCGCCGAGGCCCTCATTCACCTGAGTCGGAGGCCGGGAAAGCGAGTCTTCGCCGCCTAGCGGACGTCCTTCAAGTTAACAAGCACATCATCGGTTTCACGAAGCTGCTCGTCGAGCACATCACGGCGCGCCATCAACATGTCACGCTGGCTTTGGCAAAGCTCACGCACAGAGTTGGCCCGCTCTTGATCACTGAGATCGCTTTCCACCAAGCGTACCAACTCAGCCACATCGTCAAGACCAAGCCCCATGGCCTTGCCTTTCAAGATGAGCCGCAGGCGCGCCCGACACGCATCATTGTAGAACCGCCGGTTGCCGATACGACGCGGTTCCAAGAGGCCTTTTTCCTCGTAGAAGCGCAAGGTGCGCATCGTCACACCGAACTCGTCGGCCATCTGTGAAATAGACGCTTCGGCCAACGGCGCTGCGTCTGACTGTTGGTTCAAAGCATCGCCGACTTGGCCTGCCACAGCACCTTCTGTTGAAAGGTTTGCTGCCTCTAGGCTTGCCAGTGACGAAGAGTCATAAAACCAGCGCATGCCGGCATCTCCCCAGCTTCGCATATCCAATTCGCTCTCTTTTTGGGACTTCGCACATCATCGACTGCAACTGCACAAGCATGCTCCCTTCAGCCAAAATTATTAGCCGTCAAAGATAGGGCGCGAAACCGTTACGAACAGTGCTTCGATTCAACGGAGGCTTATAAGCAAACAGCCAGCGCCCAGGTTTCTCCCTCTACGTCATTTTTTTGTCATCTACGGTCAAACCAGGCCGTTGGATGGCCATATCATCCCTGCCCGAAGTACCGTCCGCGCGCACAGCGCGCGGTGAAGCGCCGAACCAACGCTTGATGGCTCGGGTCAAATTAGCCTGGTTTGCAAAGCCCAAACGGACGGCAATTTCGGACATCGGCAGTGTTGTTTGCGTCAAAAGTTCCTTGGCAAGGGCAATGCGGATCTCTTCGCAAAGATCGTGAAAACTGGTGCCAAGAGCCTCCAAACGTCGTTGCAAGCTGCGCGGGCTGACACCCATCCTGCGAGCCGTATCGGCCAGGTTTGGACCGCGATCAGCCAAATGGGAGATGACGTCTTCTCGCACACGAATAGAAAAATCGTCCGGCGGCCGGCGTTCTGCATACATGCGCTCGGCCAGTTGCTTGAGGCCCTCATAAGCGTAGGCATTGGCTTGTGGGCGACGACTGGCCAAGGAAGTCCTAGCAAAGACAATGGCGCACGACGGACAATCAAATTTCAGCCGCGGTCCCAAGGCTTCATAGTAAGCGGCGCGGTCCGCTGGAACCGAGCGCTGAAGGCGCACTTCATCAGGCTTCCACCCCTCAGGCAGATAGCCGCGCATGAGCGCGATGACGGCCGAGATCGAACGATCAACCAACTGGTCCGACACCATAATAAGTGGCGAATGAGCCCAGACAAATTCGGCTCTGTGATCCTTTACGTTGAGTTGGATCACGGCAAGATCGGCATATAGGCGCATATAGCGCGCCAGCATCTCAAGCGCGTTACCCAATGTCGGCGCGTTCATCATCAGCGCGCCAAGCACGCCCATGGCCTCTGGGTCCATATGCTTGGACAGCTTCAGCGCGAACTGAGGGTCGCCGGTAGCGGTGGCGAGCGATTCCAACAGACCGGCAAAACGGTTGATGCTGATGTAGCGGTCAAAAGCATCCGGATCGACATTGCCCAAACCACATTGCGCAAGCGCATAATCCACCCGCCGGGCATCCCATCCTCGTTCAGATAGGGAGGCGATAACTGACCGGAGAGCCCGGGCGTGGATTGCAAAACGCTCCACATCCTCATCGAACCGATGAAGCAAATGCCGATCAGAGTTGGGTGATGTCTGGTTGTTTGGCCGGGTGATGCTAGGCGCGCGAACAACTTGCGATTGCCGGCTCTTCAGCAATCCTGTTTGCCTGTCTGGTTTTCGACCACTTCGTGCCGTCACGCCAGAGCCTCGCTCGCCATCGCCCAGAACACAGGCGTGTTACGACAAACTTATGGCACAATTCGACAATTCCCAGACCCTTACTTAGGAAAATCATCGAATATTGATCACAATTTGGCAAAGCTCGATAAGAATACATCCCTATTTACCAGAATTTATTCTGTTTTTTCGGGCAATAGGGGCATTAATCACAAGGATCGTGCTTCAAACGTATCGCATTGTTCCATGGCGCCGGTTTCGAAACCGATTCCAAACCAGCGGCTGCGTTGCTCGGCTGTGCCATGAGAGAAGCTTTCGGGAACGACATAACCGCGAGCGCGGCGCTGCATCGTGTCATCACCGATCTGGGTTGCCGCGTTAAGCGCCTCATCAAGATCACCCGGATCCAAAAGGTCGCGCGCAGCGGCATAATGACCCCAGACGCCAGCAAGGCAATCTGCTTGAAGCTCAACCCTCACTGACATGGCATTGGCCTCAGTCTCGCTCAACCGCCGGCGCAGTTCATTGAAGCGACCGAGAATGCCAAGCTGGTTCTGAATGTGATGTCCGACCTCATGGGCAATTACATAAGCCTGAGCAAAATCGCCAGGTGCACCAAAACGGCGCGCAAGTTCTCCAAAGAACGATAGGTCAACGAAAACCCCGCGATCTGGCGGGCAGTAGAAAGGGCCGCTGGCCGCACTGGCAAATCCGCAGGCAGACTGGACCTGTCCGGTAAAGAACGTGAGTGTTGGCGGATCGTACCTCATGCCCCGCTGGTCGAACTGTGCAATCCAGATATCCTCGGTATCGCCCAGCACCCGGGCAGCCAGATCGGCAAGCTCGTCATTGGCTCCTGGCTGGAAAGGCTCAGACGTCTGTTGACCGCCGGTTGGCGCCAATTGGCCAGATCCGGCGTCAATGCCACCTCCGGAAAGAAGTGTCAGCGGATTGATACCCAACGCCCAGGCGATGATGACAACAACCACCAACCCGCCCAGACCAAGACCACCGCCGGCTCGCGAGGAACCACGCCCTGACGGCAGTCGGACACGTCGTCCTGATGGAATACGCATACGCGAACCGCTTGGCGCCCGGGCGGCTCGGCGCAAATCCCGGACTTTTGTGCTGCGACGCATGTTCCGCCAGCGCATGGGCTTGCCTCCCGTCTTTTTCCTGGCCGGCAGCCTGCCAACCGACCGACGTCAGAGCAACCCTCAGCGAGCAGGCAGCAAAGAAAAAGCCATCACCCGAGGGTGACGGCTTTTTGTGTGAACGGACGGTTGGGGCGTTAGCCCTTACCAGTCAATCCCGACATAACGCATCAGGGAATGCCAAGAGCAAGAGAACGTGGCATGCCGATGCAGATCCGGGCGACGTGTTCCGGTCAAGGACCGGTGCCAGATCATATCTGTAAGCATGATCATCCTTTCTTCTATTCACGCCCAAGTGCGATCTAATGAACCATCGCGTTTTGCCCATATAGACCTTGTGCACTCAGCGCGCTCTAGATTTGGGTATACGCACATTGTGCACGTTAGACAAGTCTAAAAATGCACTTTGTGCGCATAATCGACGCACCATGTGCGCACTGTCGCCAACCGGCACTGCCAACGAGTCTTTTGCATGGCCGACAAGCCTCGAAAAAAAACGAGTGATGATCAAACAATGACGATGTCGGCGGGCGCCTTTCGCGACTGGCGAAAACGTTTAGGGCTACGACAAAAGGAAGCTGCTGATCTTCTCGGGCTGAAGAAGCGCATGATCCAATACTATGAGACCGGCTCACGTGACGGGAAAGATGTAACGATCCCAAAATCGGTCCGCCTCGCCTGCTATGCGTTGGAGATTGGCGTTGGTGACTATGATGGCGAGTTTGTTCAACAAGGCGGCGCGTTTGACAGCAGACTAGTCAAGGTCACGCCCGGTCCGAGCCACCAGGCCACGCAAAAGGACATCCACAACACAGAGCGTCTTTCGGCGGAAGCAGACAGCAAGCTTCAGCGACTCGAACCGACCGGTGATGACTAGGCACTAAACCACGCGGACCCACCAAGCCCAGAACCGCGGCACGCGCCCCTTCCCAACAGCGCACATCATCTCTATAGACGCTCGTCAGCTTCCATCCCCCATCAGCGGTCCAGCGTCGGCATAAGCCGGGCGGCGGCGGCTGCCGAACCTGTCAAAGAATCCAGTTCAGACATGCCCAGACGCACCGATATCCAATCCATCCTCATCATCGGTGCGGGGCCGATTATTATCGGCCAAGCCTGCGAGTTCGATTATTCCGGCACACAGGCCTGCAAGGCCCTTAAGGCCGAGGGCTACCGGATCATTCTGGTCAACTCCAATCCGGCAACGATCATGACCGATCCGGATCTCGCCGACGCGACCTATGTCGAGCCGATCACCCCGGAGGTTGTGGCCAAGATCATCGCCAAGGAGCGCCCCGACGCCATCCTGCCGACGATGGGCGGGCAGACAGCACTCAACTGCGCACTTTCTCTCCGAAAAATGGGTGTTTTGGAGGAGTTTGGTGTTGAGATGATCGGCGCTACGGCTGACGCCATCGACAAGGCCGAAGACCGCGAGCTTTTCCGCAAGGCAATGATCAAGATCGGGCTGGAAACCGCGCGCGGCGAAACGCTTAAAGGCTCGCTGCGCGACAAGCTCGACGCGGACGGCAACCCGGTCGTAGATAGGGCCGGCAATCCAATCCGCGAATTGTCGCCGGAGGGCCTCGCCAAGGCGCTCAACCTGCTCGACATGGTAGGCCTGCCGACCGTCATCCGCCCATCCTTTACCCTGGGCGGCACTGGTGGCGGTATCGCCTACAACCGCGAAGAGTTCCTGGAGATCGTCGAGCGCGGCATCGACGCGTCGCCCACCAATGAGGTCCTGATCGAAGAGTCCGTCCTCGGTTGGAAAGAGTATGAGATGGAAGTCGTCCGCGACCGCGACGACAACTGCATCATCATCTGCTCCATCGAGAACGTTGATCCGATGGGGGTTCACACCGGCGACTCCATCACCGTTGCACCGGCACTTACGCTGACCGACAAAGAATATCAGATCATGCGTGACGCCTCGATTGCGGTGCTACGCGAGATCGGCGTTGAGACCGGCGGATCAAACGTTCAGTTCGCCGTTAATCCCGATGATGGCCGCATGGTCGTCATCGAGATGAACCCACGTGTCTCCCGTTCCTCCGCCTTGGCATCCAAGGCGACAGGCTTCCCGATCGCCAAAGTCGCCGCGCGACTGGCCGTTGGCTACACGCTGGATGAACTCGACAACGACATCACCGGCGGCGCAACGCCGGCCGCCTTCGAGCCAACGATCGATTATGTGGTCACCAAGATTCCACGCTTCACCTTCGAGAAGTTCCCCGACGCCGATCCAGTTCTGACGACCAGCATGAAATCCGTCGGTGAGGTCATGGCCATCGGTCGGACCTTCCCAGAAAGCTTGCAGAAAGCATTGCGCGGACTTGAGACGGGCCTCGCAGGGCTCGATGATGTCCATATCGACGGCCTAGGCGGTGACGACGACAAGAACGTCATCCGGGCAGCCATATCCACCCCGACACCTGACCGGCTCCTAAAGGTTGCGCAGGTGATGCGCGCGGGCGCGACAGAAGAACAGGTGCACGCCGCCTGCAAAATCGACCCTTGGTTCATCGGCCAAATGCGTCAGAGCATTGAGCTTGAAGAGCGAGTCAAAGCCCATGGCTTGCCACAAGACGCCATATGGATGCGGCACTTGAAGGCCAACGGCTTTTCCGATGCCCGGCTTGCTGCGCTGACAGGCCAGACCGAAGCCGACGGCAAAGCCCATCGTGTGGCGCTCGGCGTCCACCCGGTCTTTAAGCGCATCGACACCTGCGCTGCAGAATTCGCATCGCCCACTGCCTACATGTACTCCACCTACGAGGTGCCGTTTGCTGGCGTGCCGGCAAACGAAGCTGAACCGTCAGATGCCAAAAAGGTCGTCATCCTTGGTGGTGGGCCAAACCGGATCGGTCAGGGCATCGAGTTTGATTGCTGCTGCCATGCAGCCTTCGCTCTGAAGGATGCTGGCTATGGACACATCATGATCACCTGCAACACGGAGACAGTATCCCCCGACTACGACACCTCAGACCGGCTCTACTTCGAACCGCTGACGGCAGAAGACGTTCTGGAAATCCTGAAACTGGAAAAGACCAAGGGCATGTTAAATGGCGTGATCGTGCAGTTCGGCGGCCAGACACCGCTCAAGCTCGCCCATGCGCTACAAGAAGCCGGCATTCCGATTTTGGGCACATCGCCGGATGCTATTGATCTGGCCGAAGATCGTGACCGGTTCCAAAAGCTTCTGGTCGAACTTGGTCTCAAGCAACCCAAGAACGGCATTGCACGGTCGGTGGACGAGGCCAAACAGATCACGGCGGAGATTGGCTACCCCGTCGTCGTTCGACCCTCCTACGTGCTCGGTGGCCGGGCGATGGAAATCGTCCGCGATGACGCGGCGCTTGATCGTTACATGCGAGAAGCGGTCGTGGTTTCCGGTGAAAGCCCGGTGCTGATCGATGGTTATCTGGCCGACGCGACCGAAGTCGATGTCGACGCTCTGTGCGATGGCGACACGGTCACCGTGTGCGGCATCATGGAGCATATCGAGGAGGCCGGCATCCACTCCGGCGACTCCGCTTGCGCCCTGCCCGCTCATACACTGTCGGACGCAACGCTCGACGAGCTGGAAGAGCAGACCAAAAAACTGGCCCTAGCGCTCAATGTCGGCGGACTGATGAATGTGCAGTATGCGATCAAGAACGGCGACATATACGTCCTGGAAGTGAACCCGCGCGCCTCGCGCACAGTGCCATTCGTTGCCAAGACTGTCGGCGCGCCGATTGCCAAAATCGCGGCGCGTGTGATGGCCGGCGAAACGCTTGAACCCACCCTCACGGCCTACGGCCGCGCACCACAGTCGCGCGACTTGCCACATATCGCCGTCAAAGAAGCTGTCTTTCCCTTTGCACGCTTCCCAGGCGTGGACACGGTGCTTGGACCGGAGATGCGCTCCACCGGCGAGGTGATGGGCATCGACACGTCGTTCGGATACGCCTTTGCCAAAAGCCAGCTTGGCGCTGGCTCCAAAGTGCCACTTCTTGGCACGGTTTTTGTCTCCTTGCGGGATTCAGATAAACCCCGCGCGCTCGATGCTGTGCGCCTGCTTGCGGACCTTGGTTTCGGCATTCTGGCCACCTCCGGCACGCAGCGCTACCTGGAAGATCAGGGCATCACCGTGGAGCGCGTCAACAAAGTGCTCGAAGGTCGGCCCCATGTGGTTGATGCGATCAAGAACGGCGATGTTCAGCTTGTCTTCAACACGACCGAAGGCAAAAAGGCGCTGGAGGATTCCCGTTCGCTTCGTCAGGCCGCTCTTGTCCAGAAAGTACCCTACTACACGACCGTTGCTGGCGCGAACGCGGCTGCGCAGGCCATTGATGCTGTCCTATCCAGCGACATTGCGGTAAAATCCTTACAGGATTATATGTCAGCTTTGGCATAGCGGCCGCTGACCCTCCCTCAAGGCAGCCGATACGGCACCGTCCGCCGGGCGTTCTCGTCCAGCGCGGGATGATATTTGAAGGATTCGTGATGGAAAAGGTCCCGATGACGACGCAGGGCTATGAGGCCCTCAAGCAAGAATTGCAGCGCCGCCAGGCCGAAGACCGCCCGCGCATCATCGATGCAATTTCCGAAGCGCGCGCCCACGGCGATCTTTCTGAGAATGCCGAGTACCATGCCGCCAAGGAACAGCAGAGCCTGAACGAGGGCCGCATCAACGAGCTCGAAAGCTACATCGCACGCGCCGACGTCATCGACCCGGGAAAAATGTCCGGCGATACGGAGAAGTTTTCGGCGACCGTTGTCATCGTCGACGAGGAAACCGACGAGGAAAAGACCTACATCATCGTTGGTGACGTCGAAGCGGACATAAAGCAGCACAAGATATCACTTTCCTCGCCCATCGCCCGCGCCCTCATCAACAAGAAGGTCGGCGACAGCGTTGAGGTTGCTGCCCCTGGCGGCAAGCGCGCTTTTGAAATCCTCGAAATTCGCTACGGGTGATCGTTGCTAGTCCCGTGTGATGCGTGCGGCATAGCAGCCACGAAGCGCATAATGGGCATCGATGTGATCAACTGAGGCATCGCCGAGTAGACGCTCAATGGCCGGCCCGATGGCGTCGCCCTCCGCCAGCACGGCGTCGGTCATCATCCCCTCATGATCAAACGCTCGAAGTGAGATAAGCCGTCTGTGCATGACGTCTGGAACGGCGTTGGATGCCTGATAGGACATCTCGGCGCCTTCGCGAACGAAGATAGCGTGCGAGGCACGGTAGGGTGTGGGTTTGTCCATGCTCACATGGTTCACCAACAGCAACGCCTCACCAATTTCCGCATCGCGCATCTCGATCCGGTCCGGATAGCCCGGATGGGAATCCGCAATATATCGGTAGGCCCCATTCCCCTTCAGTTGCGCATCGCTAAGACCATAAAGATGACGAAAGCCGTCAACCGGCAATCCCTGAATTTGAAAGCCCATGGAAAGCTCCTGATCGATTAGAATGGCAAGTTTCTGCAACGATGACCAACCGGCCAGCCACCCGATTTCGAACTTGGTTCAGCTGCGCGGTTACAACCTTAAGCGCCTGACAGTCGCCATGCTAAGCTGGCAGTACGGCACCCAGCAGAGGAGATCATGTCATGCAGCTTGGAGCCTTTTCCATTAGTCTCACCGTGAAGGATCTGGCCGCCTCGCGCGCTTTTTATGAAGCGCTGGGCTTTGCGCCTATGGAGGGTGAGGAGAGCCAGGGTTGGCTTGTTCTGAAGAACGGCGAGACCGTGATCGGCCTATTTCAAGGAATGTTTGAAAAGAACATGCTCACCTTCAATCCCGGTTGGGATCAGTCGGCCAAGCCCTTGGAAAGATTCACCGATATCCGCGAACTTCAAGCTGAACTGAAGGCCAAAGGCGTTGCCTTTGAATCAGAAGTTGAAGAAGGGACAAGCGGGCCGGCAAGCTTCGTGCTGCATGATCCAGACGGCAACCCCATCCTCGTCGATCAGCATGTTTGAGCGGCCTAGCTCTTCAGCGGGGCGATGCCAGCGTCCTTAACCCGGCGAAGCGTCAGAGCAGTCCTCACCGACGCGATGTTGTCGGTCTTGGTAAGCTCTTCGATGATGAATTCCTGGAAGGAAGAAAAGTCCTGCGCTGTACACTTCAAAATGAAGTCCATGTCGCCGGAAATCGCATAGCACTCGCGCACCATCTGCCAGCCGGCGACCTTCGCTTCAAAAGCGACCAGGTCAGCCTCCGACTGGTTCACCAGTCCAACCATGGCAAAGGCCACTACATCATAGTCGAGCGCTTTTTCTTCCAGAAGCGCACGGTAGCCACGGATCAGTCCAGCCTCTTCAAGCGCCCGCACGCGGCGCAGACAGGGCGGCGCGGAAATGCCCACGCGCCGTGACAGCTCCACATTCGTCATGCGGCCATCCGCCTGGAGTTCGGCGAGGATATTCCAATCGATCTCGTCCAGCAGTGCCTTCATCGGCAAGTACCGCGTCCATTTTGGGCGTTCTTGGCATTGGCGGCATGGGCAGAAAACACAGATAGCCGCATGGTTTGATTGACAGTTTCACGTTGTGCTTTCAAGCAGAACCATGGCTGAAAATCGGGCACAGCGTGACAAGCCGTTGCGCGCCTTGATCTTAACCGATGGCAAGATGGGCGATCTGGCACAATGCAGAGGCGTCGCTGACGCCTTGCCCGCATCGGCAACTGAGATCACCATAAAGCCTTCAGCAATCACTAGACTGCTCGGCATCGCGACCGGCGATGAAGCGTTCAAAAATGACGTGGCAGCCCTAGAAGAAGCCCCGGATCTGGTCATAGCATCCGGGCGGCGCACCGTTCCCTTTCTGCGGTTGGCACCTCGACTGCTGAAGAACCGGCCGCTCACTGTGTTCCTGAAGGACCCTCGCACGGGCAAGAGCACGGCCGATATCATCTGGGTGCCTGCCCACGACCGTTTGCGAGGCGACAATGTTGTCGTCACCGATACAGCGCCACATGGCCACACGTCCGAGCGTCAAAAGGAAGCTGCAGAGCATCTGAAACGACGCCTGGTCGGCATCGACCTGACACGACCCTGGCTAGGCGTCTTTCTTGGCGGACGCACATCCAAGGTAGCCTATGACCAACAAACTGTTGATCGATTGGCTGGCGCGCTGAAAGAGGCGGCGAAGACCGCAGGGTCGGTTCTGGTGACACCGTCCCGGCGTACGCCGCCGGACCTGGTATCGGCGCTCGAAGGGATCCATCCAAACATTTGGATCTGGGATGGCAACGGCGACAATCCTTACGCCGGGATGCTGGGAGCCTGCGATGCTTTTCTTGTCACCGGCGACAGCCACAACATGGTCTCAGAGGTGCTGTCGACAGGGCGCCATGTGATGGTGTTCCGACCCGAAGGGCTGCCACGCAAATTCCATCACTTTCTTGATCGGATGGACCAGTTGCAACTGATCACCGATCCCCAACCTGCCCGGTTTGATCACCATCAGGACGCGATTGATGCGACGCCTGAAATCGCCGCAGCGATTCGCTCAAAGCTCCAAAACAGGGCGGATTGAGGCAGTTAACAGCTGTTCTGCGGGGATAACAGCGCCGTAAAGACTGGCACAACCCGATCCGGCTTGGCACGCCCCCTTCGGCTGCCTAGCTTTCAAGCAACTTATGCATCTCCTTTTGGAAAGACACATCCCATGGACACTGTACCCATGACGAAGCCCGACCGTCTGCATACCAAGATGCTGATCATCGGATCTGGCCCAGCCGGCTACACAGCCGCGATTTACGCTGCACGCGCAATGCTGGAACCAGTTCTCATTTCCGGCCTTCAGACCGGCGGCCAGCTCACCATCACCACCGACGTGGAGAACTATCCAGGCTTTGCCGACGTTATCCAGGGCCCCTGGTTGATGGACCAGATGAAGGCGCAGGCCGAACATGTCGGCACGCGCTTCTTCACCGATATCATCACCGAGGTCGACGTGGATCAGCGTCCGTTCGTTTGCAAGGGCGAGTCTGGAACCATCTACACCGCCGACACGATCGTGATCGCCACCGGCGCACAGGCAAAATGGCTCGGCCTACCATCCGAGCAGACGTTCATGGGCGGTGGCGTTTCGGCTTGCGCGACCTGCGATGGCTTCTTCTATCGCGGCAAGAAGGCTGCCGTGATCGGCGGTGGCAACACGGCCGTGGAAGAGGCGCTCTATCTGGCAAATTTGTGCCAAGAGGTAACGCTGATCCATCGTCGCGATGAACTACGCGCGGAAAAGATTCTGCAAGATCGGCTCTTCAAGCACCCCAATATCAAGATTCTTTGGAACCATACGCTGGAAGAAATCGAGGGCGAGACTGGCTTTCCACCGCGCGTGACCCATCTGCGCCTTAAAAACACCCAAAGCGGTGAAGAAATGGACCATCCCACTGACGGGGTCTTCATCGCCATAGGTCATGCTCCAGCCGTCAGCCTGTTTGAGGGCAAGCTGAAGCAAAAATCCAGTGGCTACTTGTGGACGGCACCGGACTCAACGCTCACCAGCGTTCCGGGCATCTTTGCCGCTGGCGATGTGACCGACGACATCTACCGCCAAGCAGTCACCGCAGCGGGCCTGGGCTGCATGGCTGCTCTTGAGGCGGAAAAGCATCTGGCTGAGCAGGAAAGCCTGCAGCAAGCCGCCGAGTAGACGAGAAAGAACCAAAATCATGCCGAACTCCGGCCGCCTTATTGTTCATGACGACACAGCTGCTGTCATGGACTGGGATAAGCTGCGCATCTTCCATGCGGCAGCGGAGGCCGGCTCTTTCACCCATGCCGGCGATGGCCTCGGCATGAGTCAGTCGGCTGTCAGCCGCCAGGTTTCGGCATTGGAAACGGATCTCAACGTCAAACTCTTTCACCGCCACGCGCGCGGCCTGGTCCTCACCGAGCAAGGTGAACTGCTCTATCGCACCGCCCACGAGGTTTTGCAGAAGCTCGACCGCGTTCGTACGCGGCTGTCGGATTCCAAGAACCAGCCGACGGGAACACTGCGCGTCACCACCACAGTGGGGCTTGGCTCGACGTGGCTGACAGCCCGTCTCAATGATTTCCGCGAGCTGTATCCCGGCATTCAGCTGGAGCTCATCCTCAATGATGACGAGCTGGATCTTTCCATGCGCGAGGCGGATGTTGCCATTAGGCTTCGCAAACCCGTGCAACCTGACCTCGTGCAGCGCCGGCTGTTCACCGTGCACTTCCATCTTTATGCAGCGCCCGATTACATCAAACGCTACGGCCAGCCACGCACGATCGACGATATCGACGATCATGTGATCCTGACCTATGGCTATCCAGCGCCTCCCTATCTGCGCAACATCAACTATCTGGAGACGGCCGGCCGCGATGAGGACAATCCGCGCCGTAGCCATGTGCGCATCACCAATGTGTACGGTTTGCGCAAAGCCTGCCTGCGTGGGGTCGGCATCGCCATGCTGCCAGACTATATTGTGGAGGATGACAAGGGGCTGGTGCAGATCTCGCTGGAGGGGACGGAGCTCCCACACTTCGACACCTACTTTGTCTATCCTGAAGAGATGCGAAACTCCGCTCGGGTTATGGTGTTCCGCGACTTTCTTCTGACCAACGCACGCCGCTGGAGCTTCTAAATCCAGCCCTTCCTGACCCCCGATGCCGCAATCGTGAAGATGACGACCAGCGGCGTTGCATTTCTGCCTGGCCTTCCAACGCACTTTCTGTGTTTGGCATCAAGGCGCTATGCAAATGTGACGAGAAGAAGTAGGTGTTATGCACCAAACGCATGACTGACATGTTAGTTCGGGCGTTGAGCTTTGTTGGCCGGAGCTTATGTATGTTCTCGACACGGTCATCAGGCGTGATCCCTCCCTACGCCGACCGCTGTTCCCCTCCAGATGGCCCGCCTCCCCTCGGCCGGTCATCTAGACCTGAACGCCGGACTTGATGCCCCCACCCCTCGGGACGCGTCGTCCGGCGTTTTTTTTATCCCACCGCTATATCGCCGGTCGCAATTCGGGTGGCTGCGCAAAAGCCTTCGCCTTAGCAGCCCTGTCTCCAAAACCAAGGAGACACTCATGCTTTCAGGCAAGACCATCATCATCACGGGCGCCAGCAGTGGCATTGGCGAAGCTGCAGCGCGTCAATTGGCGGCCGACGGGGCCAACATCGTGTTGGGCGCCCGACGCGCTCAGCTTCTCAATAGCCTCAAAGAGGAACTGCGGAACGCAAAAGGTTCCGTTGAAACACTGGCCGGCGATGTGGGTGAGGAAGCCTATGCCGCTGACCTTGTCAATCTGGCCCTGTCGTCGTTCGGTCGCCTCGACGGCGCTTTCAACAATGCCGGTGTTCTGGGCGCGCTTGGACCGATCACAGATATGACGGCCAACAACTGGAACGCGGTTGTTCAAACCAATCTGAACAGCGCCTTCTTCGCGGCAAAGCACCAGCTGCCTGCACTGAAGAAAAGTGGTGGCGGCTCACTGGTCTTCACGTCCACCTTTGTTGGTCACACGATCGGCCTACCCGGCATGGCAGCCTATGCCGCATCCAAAGCAGGTCTCATCGGCCTGACGCAGTGTCTGGCAGTCGAGCACGGCGCCGACAACATCCGCGCCAACGCCTTGCTACCAGGCGGCACGAAAACGCCAATGGCAGGCGAAGATGCGACGATGCATGACACGGTGGCACAGTTTCACGCGCTCAAACGAATGGCGGAACCGCAAGAGGTGGCTGATGCCGCACGCTTCCTCCTATCCGACCAAGCTTCCTTCGTGACAGGCAGCGCAATGCTCGTGGACGGAGGGAACTCCATCACCAAGATGTAACGTGGCGCAGCCGTTAGCGCTCGCCGCGTGCGAGCGCTAGTCCAATACCTGACGCAAAGAACAAAGAACCCGTCAGTCGGTGGCGCCATCGCCCGATCCGCCGCAAGGCCGGGCGCACACGGGCAGCCAGCGTCACCCACGCAAGGTCGCCTATGAGAATGACACTCAGATAAAGCGCGACAGGCACCACAAAGCCAGCGATTCCGTGATCGACGCTCAAAAACTGCGGAACAAAAGCGGCGTTGAAGAGCAGAGTCTTGGGATTGAGAAGCGAGAGACCAAGCCCCTGCAGGAACGCAGCCCATGTCCGACGTTGGCGCGCCGTCTCCGGGACATCAAGGCCGTCATCACGCGTGCGCCAATGCAGGATGCCCAGCACGATGAGATAGGCAACGCCCGCCCATTTCACCCACAACAGCGCCTCGCTTGCCACCGCGACCAACAACCCAAGGCCAGCCAATACCAGGCCAAGCTGAACCGCGATGCCCAGGCATGTGCCAAGCACCGTGACGGCGCCAACGCGCCATCCACGCGACAGGGTGTTGGCAATGAACAAGGCAAGGTTTGGACCTGGAATAAGAACCAGGATCACGGTCGCGAAGACCAGCGCTAGCGCGGTTGAAACATCCATAGCGGCGATGACTCCAATCTCAATCAGTTGGCGACACCACCAAAGGCGTCCATCGCGACCCAGCCACGTTGACCCTCGTCACCAAAAGGAATGAGGCACCAATCAAGCGTTGCGTTGCACGTTTCGATAAAGCCGCCGCCTCCCGGTGCAACGGTACCGATGACGTCACCGACGCCACCAGCTTCCGAAAAAGCGGAAACCGGCTGATCGCTTAGATTATAAAATGGTACTTCTGCAGAATAGCTGCTCTGCCAGTCCACCTCGGTCCGAGCGGCAACTTCATCCTGCACGGCTTCGGCGGCCTGCTCGACCTGTGAAGCCACTTCGCCAACAAGAGCTGTCAGCGTATCGGCCGCATTGTCGGCCTGTCCGGTAAGCTGTTCACGCGCTTGATCAACCATGTCCTGCGCGACCTGTTCGACAGGCTGGCCATCCGTGATCTGGTTGATCTGGTCGACCGCGATTGTCGTCAGCGTTTCGGCAGCCTGAGTTACCGCATCGGTCGCCTGTTCGGTTGGCGTCAAATCCGTCGGTGCGTCCTCGGCAGCCTGTTCGGCCTCAGGCGTGGGATCCTCAACTGAGGCAACCTCTTCGGTCGGCGTGCTGCCATTCTCATCGCCGGTATCTGTTTCTTCAGCCTGCTGATCGCAGGCAGCAAGGACCAAAAGTGCGCCCACGGACAGGGTCGCAAGGAAGCGGGGTGCAAGAGGGCGCGTCATGGTCGGCTATCCTTCAATGGCTGTAACGGTGCACGACCCGCCCCAACTGCGGCACCACGACCGCCATGAACCAAAAAAGGCGCGCTGTGACAATCACCAGCGCGCCTTGAAAGCTAATTGTTGGGGTTTGAAAGCAGAGCGCTACATGTACAGCCGTGGATCATCGATCTGACTGTAGAGGCTTGCCACCTCCTCGCCATAGCCATTGTAAATCTGCGTCGGCACGCGCTCTTCGCCACCCAACAGACGCTCGGTTGCCTGGCTCCAGCGCGGATGAGGAACCTCCGGGTTCACATTGGCCCAGAAGCCATACTCATTGGCGTTGGCTTCTTCCCAGAAGGTCAAAGGACGCTGGTCGGTGAAGGTAAAGCGAACCAGCGACTTCACGCTCTTAAAGCCATACTTCCACGGCACCGCCAATCGGATGGGCGCGCCATACTGCTTGGCGATCGGCTTGCCATAGACCCCGGTCGCCAAGAAGGCGAGGTCATGGTTGGCCTCTTCCATCGTAAGACCCTCGGTATAGGGCCAGGAGTACCAGCTTTGGCGCTGGCCGGATGCCATGTTCGGATCGTTGAACGTCTCCATCACCACATAGCGGGCCGATGACAGCGGCCTTGCATAGGCGACCAGATCGCGCATCGGGAATCCAGTCCACGGCACGGTCATCGCCCAGGCTTCCACACAGCGGTGTCGATAAACGCGCTCTTCAAGCTGCATGGCACGAACAAGCGTGTCGATATCGACGGTGCGCTCTTCCTCGACCATGCCGTCGAACACGACCGCCCATGGTCGGGTCTCAAGGTTCTGCGCGGCGCGCCAAATGCCTTTGTGCGAACCGAATTCATAGAAATTGTTGTAGGTCGCCGCGTCCATTTCGTTGGTCAGCGGGCGGCCTGCATTGGCAAAGCTCGGATTGGCAAAAGCCGGATAAAGATCAGCCGTCGGGTCGCCCTCAACCGTTAGGGGCACATCGTTGCCGCCATCGCCCTCAAACAAGCCGAACAGCGCGTTGGCATCGCGTGTGCCAGCACCCAGGGCTGTTCCAGCAGCACCAAGCGCCAGCGCGCCCTTCATTATCGCGCGACGGTTGAGATAGATGCTCTCATCGGTCGCCGCACTCTCTGGCAATTCCCAACGTTTCTTGGATCGGATCAACATGGCGTGCGCACCTATCGTTTGGCCCCAACTGATTTGGTTGCCGTTTAGATAGGCGCGCGCGCCATCACCGTCCACTCACAAGGCCGTGGGTGGTCAAGGAGAACTTTATTTAAGGTTCCCACAGAAGCGCTGGATGCGCGTGCAGGCCTCTTCCAGGGCTTCGGTAGACGTCGCATAGGAGATGCGGAAGTTCGGCCCCAGGCCGAACGCCGATCCCTGAACAACAGCAACCCCTTCTGCTTCCAGAAGTTCGGTGACGAAATCCTCGTCTGTATTCAGAACGGTGCCCGATGGCGTTGTCTTGCCCATCGTCCCAGCGCAGGACGGATAGACATAAAATGCTCCTTCCGGCGTCGGACAGGAGATGCCAGCGGCCTGGTTGAGCATCGAGACCACCAGATCGCGCCGGCCTTTGAAAAGCTCATTGTTGGGCGCAATGAACTCCTGCGTCCCGTTCAAGGCTTCCACCGCCGCCCATTGAGAGATGGAGGACGGGTTCGAAGTCGACTGCGACTGCACCTTCGCCATAGCCTTGATGAGATGCGCTGGGCCGCCGGCATAGCCTATCCGCCAACCGGTCATCGAGTAGGCTTTGGAAACGCCATTGACCGTCAATGTCCGGTCCTTCAGCGCCGGCTCCACCTGGGCGACCGTGGTGAACTTGAAGTCGTCATAGACAAGATGCTCATACATATCGTCGGTCATCACCCACACGTGCGGGTGCTTCACGAGCACGTCAGTCAACGCCTTGATCTCATCGTGCGTGTAGGCTGCCCCTGTCGGGTTGGAGGGTGAGTTGAAGATCAACCATTTGGTCTTTGGCGTGATCGCCGCTTCCAACACGTCCGGTGAGAGCTTGAAGCCCGCCTCCATGCCAGCTTCCACGGCCACGGGCTCACCACCGGCCAGAAGCACCATGTCCGGATAGCTCACCCAGTAGGGCGCTGGGATGATGACCTCGTCACCAGGATTCAGAGTTGCGACGAGGGCGTTGTAGAGTACCTGTTTGCCGCCCGTTCCGACAGAAATCTCAGACGCCTCGTAGGTCAGTCCATTTTCCCGAGCGAACTTCTCGACAATAGCG
>ERZ1740060.344-NODE-344-length-30947-cov-11.974492_pt1 | contig 30947 bp, 29 predicted proteins | sample MGYA00581743_ERZ1740060 | MGnify/ENA primary metagenome ERZ1740060 (study PRJEB43018, sample SAMN04849235) | marine metagenome | isolation source: floating plastic debris | place: Pacific Ocean | collected 2008-08-27 | study: EMG produced TPA metagenomics...
CAACTACAACTGGAAATCTCTAATTACTAATGTTCCTAACTAAGGGAAGCTTACATGTTAATATCGCTCAAACCAAATTCTTGATATCTTTTACATTGGTAGGAACTATATCTTCCATTCGCTTGTCTCGCAAAAATGTCTATTCCTTCTTGTGCTTGACCCTTTATGCCATAGATTTCACAGTCGTTTATTAAAAAGTCTGTTTGTACAATAGCTAAACACAGTTTTTCAAAGTCTTCCCACGATAATTTTTCAAATGGAAGCTCATTAATTGTAGTGTCAATCGGTGGGTCAACTATGCTCTGAACGGGTGTATGTAAATAGCTTAAACTCATACTTTCGTATCACTTGGTGTTTTACTGTGTTATGTTTTTTTACTCACCGCTAACATCTGGATATATGATATACGTATATCTGCAATATAGTAATATTCGTATATCCACCTGAGTGAGGGTACTAAAATGGTAGTGTACAGTATGTTTCACCGCTCAAGTGGTAACCCGTAAAAACCTATTCTTGAAAGCTATCAATAAATTTGGTAAAGCGAATGTTTTCGTAGCGATTAATAAAACTGCGCGTCTAGGGTCATGTAATTGCTCGCAGAGGCTCTCCTATTTAGAAGGTAATCTAAACCGCACCTTTACTGTCACTTGCTGGTCTTGCATTTCCCCGTCCTTCAGGGCGGGTTGCCAGTTGGGGCCAGCTTGAATGAGCCGGATGGCTTCTTCATCGCAGCCGTAGCCTAAACTCTTTTTGATGGTAAAATCTGCTAGCTCTCCGTCAGCCTTCACCGTAAACTGCACTTTTACATTACCTTCAATACCTTGCTGTTGGGCTTTCTCTGGATACTGAAGGCTCTCTTGCAAGTAGGTGCGAAAGTCCTTTAGCGAAGGTAGGGGTTGGGCTGGCTGGGAACCAGCAGATTTCTTTTCTTGCGTTCCGTAACCAATAATTACGACCTCGCTCAATGCTTGGATATCTTCCTCAAGCTGAACGGCTAAAGAATCCTGCTGATTTAGGGCTATCTCTTCCGACTGGTAGCCAATAGAACTGACCACAAGTTCGTTGCTGCTATCCGGTACGATTACCTGAAACTGACCATTTACATCGGTAATTGTATTGACGATTGTGCCCTTTACATGAACATTGGCACCAGGAATTGGCGCACGATTTTCTAATGAATAGACTGAGCCAATAATCTGACGATTACCCATCTGGTGACCAGGTTGCCGGCCATTAGCAATCTGATGATCAAATCTATCAGTCGATTTGGCTAATCTAGACTGCTTTGCCCGGGCTTGATAATCGTGAGATAATGCTGGCTCAGCATCAGTACGGTTCACCTCTTCCTCCGAAAAATCGGCTATCTCTTCGTCGGCCACTATCTCGGGCATAGCCGGAGTCGCTGCTACTGGTTCAAGTAAAGCAATCGTTTCTTGTTCTGGTACTGGAACCGGTTTTATTTCGCTACTGGGCTGGCTAAGTAGAGTATTGCTCGTGATAGAAGTAGCTTTTTCACCCTCTACCTTTTCAGGAGTCATTAAAGCTAATGGTGCTTCTTCGGAAGCTGCTGGAGTATCCGATTGCACTTCGTAAGATAATGGTTCGACGGAATCTTCGGGAAGGGTGATTCGATAGACAAACCAACTGGCAACGAGAAGAACAGCTACTGCTGCCGCGTATCGTCCGTAAGTGATCCACAGTGTAGCTCGTTGGCGGGTACGTTCTTGGACTTGCTGTTGCAGGTCGGTTATATCTTGCTGCCAATTAGGTGCTTTGGCTAATCCTTCTAATGCTTCAGCCTCAAAAGGGTTTTCCTTGAGCCAATTCTGCTCTTCTTCCGAGAGTTTTCCCTCTCGATAGCGTTGCACCCAGGCTTCGTCAATATCGTACTGTGGTTTATTCATGATGTTTCTCCACAAAAATTTTCAAATTACGCCTTCCGTTCTGGATATGGCTCTTCACCTGCTTTAATTCGTAGCCGGTCTGCTCAGCAATGGTCTGATACGACTGTTGTTGTAAGTAAAATAGCTGCAAGCACTGCTGTTGCTCAGTCGGTAGTTGATCCATACCTTGCGACAGTAGCTGCCACTGCTCTTCTGACAAGTCTTCGCTCTCTTCTTCCGCCAGATAATCCGTATGCCCGTTAATCGGCACCTGCTGTACTTTAGTTTTTCGTAGTTGCATTAGACAGTAGTTTCGCGTTACCACGTAGAGCCAGGGTTTAAAGTCCCGTACTTCTTCGGTGAGTAGCCGTTCTACTAACTTTTCAAAGATTTGCATTACCGCATCCTGACTATCTTCTTTATTTTTAAAGTATTTCAAGCACACACCGTAAACCAGTGACATATACCGCTCATAAAGCTCACCCAATACCGGGAGCTCACCCGTTAGTTGGTACTTACGTAACAACTGGGCATCGTCCAGAGCTTTATTTTTACGGTGTTTGAAGAACATACAACGGCAACTACACTAACAGGATGCAAATACCTTCCTGATTCCATAAGCAAGTAACAATTAAAAGATAAATTTATCGCTTCAGAGAGTCAGTTTTGAGGTCATACTTCGTTAAAAAGCCTCGCCAAAGCGCTGCTTTGCCTACGTTTTTTGCCTCGTCTGATCTCAAAACTGCTCCCTCTGAGAATCGATACTTTATCATTCAATCGTTACTAAAACGAAAAAAAAATTTTTTATGGTTCGGTGTGGAATTTAGCCAGTCGCGGCATCCTACAAGAAACAAAACGAAATTCTTATGAAAACAGTGATGATAATTTTGCTAGGATTGCTTACCGCATTCACCTGGCAACCTAATCCAACCAAAACCATTACCGGAACGGTTACTGATGCCGATGGCGGAGCCGTGTTACCGGGGGTCAATGTAATAGTAAAAGGTTCTCAGATCGGAACCGTGACTGATATGAACGGACAATACCGCATAGAGAACGTATCTGAAAAAGATGTGTTGATGTTTAACTTCATTGGCTACGTTACCCAGGAAGTGAAGGTAAAAGGAAAAGCGGTAATTAATATACAAATGGTAGCTGATGTTCAAGAGCTATCGGAAGTGGTGGTGGTTGGTAAGCAAGTAAAGCAGCGGAGCGCAGTTACCGGGGCAGCCGTTCGGATACGAGGCGTAAACTCAATCTCTTCTGCTCCTGCCCCGGCTATGTACCAGATGATAGAAGCAGAATCAGATGTCTACTATCCGTCAGTCGACGGTGAACGGCCTCAGGAATTTAATACTGAAGAATACGCTACCATCCGGGAAAATCCGTTTTTGGCATCATCTCAGAATCCACTTTCCACCTTTTCTATTGATGTAGATGCTGCTTCTTACGGTAACATCCGTCGATTTATCAATCAGGGCGAAATGCCGCCTACCGATGCGGTACGGATTGAGGAGATGGTGAATTACTTTAAGTATAACTATCCGCAACCTGAGAGTGATAAACCATTTTCAGTGAATCCTGAATTAGTAGAGTGTCCCTGGAATCCGCAGCATCATTTACTAAAAATTGGTTTGCAAGGCAAAGAAATTCCTACGGAAAATCTTCCGGCCTCTAATCTGGTATTTCTGATTGACGTGTCTGGCTCAATGGATTACTCCAATAAACTACCATTGCTGAAAAAAGCTTTCCGAATGCTCACTGACCAGCTACGTCCCCAAGACCGAGTAGCGATGGTTGTGTACGCCGGAGCTGCCGGAGTGGTACTAGAATCTACACCAGGCAATGAAAAAGCCCAAATCAAAGAAGCCTTAGACCGGCTGCAAGCCGGAGGTTCTACCGCCGGAGGTGCAGGGATACAACTCGCTTATGATATTGCCAAGAAAAACTTTCAGGAAGGCGGTAATAACCGAATCATTCTCGCTACTGACGGGGATTTTAACATTGGTGAGTCTAGCAACGCGGCCATGGAGCGGATGATTGAGAAGAAACGCCAAGAAGGAATATTCCTCACCGTGCTAGGTTTCGGGATGGGCAACTACAAAGATTCTAAAATGGAACTGCTGGCTGATAAGGGCAACGGCAACTACGCTTACATTGATAATATTCAAGAAGCCAAGAAAGTACTGGTCAGCGAGTTTGGCGGAACATTATTCACCATTGCTAAAGATGTGAAATTCCAGATTGAATTTAATCCTACTAAAGTGCAAGGCTACCGACTAATTGGCTATGAGAATCGCGCCCTTCGTAGCGAAGACTTTAATGATGATAAGAAAGATGCAGGCGAGTTAGGCTCTGGACATACCGTTACGGCTCTATATGAAGTTATTCCAACCGGAGTAGATACGGGCGACTTACTGAAATCGGTAGATGATCTGAAGTACCAGAAGCAAAAAACCGAACGATCTGCTTCTCGTTCCGATGAATGGCTCACTCTCAAGCTACGCTACAAAGCTCCGAATGGCAACAGAAGTAAGTTAATTGAGCAACCGCTCACTGGCGAAGTAAAGTCGTTTGATGAAGCTTCGGAAAACCTACAGTTTGCGGCTTCCGTAGCTGGTTTCGGTATGCTACTGCGCGATTCCCAGTTCAAAGGAAATCTAACTTACGATGCCGTGGCTCAAATGGCTCGTGAATCAAAAGGCGAAGACCAAGAAGGCTATCGACAAGAATTTATCCGGCTGGTAGAATCTTGCAATTTGCTGGCGAGTAATTAGAATATTGAGTAAACAGTGTTTGTAAGTTGGAAGGTTACGGGTTGAAGCTTATTGCTGCCAGAACTTGTAACCTCCAACTTTTTAACCTGTAATTTCTCTACTGTTCAAAGTTGATATTTTTATAGATGCGGGATAGTGGAATTTCGCAGTCAATAGATCGTAGCCGAACGTTTTCTTCTAAACCAATTGCATCGGCATCTTCCCAATGCTGGGCATCATTACGGAAGAAAGTGGTAACCCGAGGTTGGTCTTGATCTACCAATACATACTCCCGCAAAGAAGGAATAGTACGGTACGCCATAAATTTGCTAGTTCGATCTTTCTTTTCAGTAGAAGGAGATAGTACCTCAACCACTAATAAAGGATTTACGATAGTATCTCGTCGGTTTTCGTAATATTCAGGTTGGTTATTAACTACTACAGCATCAGGGTATACAAATTTACCATAGTCAATTATTTGAATCCTAATGTCACTATTGTAAACTTCAAAAGGTTTGTTCTCTAATAAATAAAGTAGTGCTGCCCCTATTCTAAGAGCTATCCCACTATGATTCGTAGTTCCACCTGACATAGTAATAATTTTTCCGTTGTGATACTCTAGCTTTTCCTCCGAGCGTTCGCTCAACTCGAAATATTCCGCTAGCGTATACAACTTCTCTTTTTCCAGTGTCTCTGTCATAATCAAATATTAACTCTTCTAAATATAACTACGGAAAACTAGTAAGGCAAGATATTCTAACGTTCGGAAACTGGAGTTGAGAAATAGAAATGTTAAAGGTTACGAGTTTCTGGTTAGTGCTAACGGAACCTGTAACTTGCAACATTATCTCTTTTTGTTCAGTCTGGCTTGTACCTTCTCACTCTGGAGTTCCCGTAGCGCATCTTGGGCGATCCAGCGGGCGGATGGATACTCTTGCTGGGCAATTTGGTTGGCTAAATCAATGGCTTTCTGATTAAGTTCAAGGCTACGCTTTCCGGTTTGGCGTAGCATCCAGTTAATGGCCTTCTTTACGAAGTTGCGGTTGTCGTACGCTTCCATTTCCAGGTAGGGGAAGAAAGCAGTAATCTGATCGTCAGGCATTTTTTTGTCGTGGATGACGAATACGGTCATCAGGACGAACCCGGCCCGTTTTACAAACTCTTCGGGACGTTGGCACCACTCGGTAGCTTTAGAGTGAGCGAAGGAAGTACGCCAGAATAGGTTGCCACAGGCTTGATCACACAAATCCCAGGACTGAATATTGGCCACCCAGCTTTCCAATTGCTCTTCGGTGACCTGCTGATAATCATCTACCAGCGTAGCGAGTATCTGCGCTTCGTGGATTCCGCTATCCCATAAATCCAGAGCTAATTCATGTTGCTTGCGATAGGGTTTGGCTAACTGCCTTAACACTGGCATTCGGATGCCTAATGCGTGATCGGTAGGGATACCGAATCGCTGTAATTTAGACAGATAGGTTGGGTTAGCCAGATCGTGTAGTTGGGTAAGGATTTGTTGGGCGTTCATCGGTTGTCAGGTAAAGAAATCAAAGATAAAGTTACCAAACCTTAGAAGAGTTATTCAATACTACCCAGAAAAACCTCCCACACTTTTTTCTGCTCATTGCCAAACTTCTTATCTACCTTTTTCACCCAGATTTCTACTTTTCGCGGGTAAGCAGTTTCCTGCCCCTCAGTTGCTAACAGTTGGGAAAAGGTAAGTAAACCAGAGTACTGCTGAGCGGAGTCCCGCCGAATAGGTTCCTGCCGAGCAGAGTCTTGCTTGAGTGGCTGAACGACCTCAATATTTTGGATGATATATTGCTGGTTATCGCTTCTTTGCTCCATTTTGTGTAGGAAGCTTTCCAAAACGAGATTTTCTTCTTCCCAAGCAACCAATGTTTGCGGATGAATGAATAACTGATGGGCCTGCTCTTTAGCTTGCTGACGAAAAGTACTATCTATGGTTGGGTTACCGATTAACGTTACATAGTCAGCAAAATCGATAAGCTTCTGTTGGGCGCGAACTTCCAAAGCAGCCAGACGGTCGGGCGATAAATAGTCAGCAGTGAATTGGGTCTCTAATTCACCGGACATAATGGTGGCTTGGGCAGATTCATTTTCAATAGCCTGCTCACGGTGTGAGGTAGCGCAACGGGTTAGTCCTAGCACTAGTAAGCAGGAAAGTAGAGTACATTTGATAGCAACTGCTTTAGTCAAGCCCGCTACTTTTGAAAGATGAAATCCCCCTAACCCCCTTTGGAAAAGGGGGAATCCAGAAATGAGGTTATTGATTGGTTTCATTGGTCACCTGTTTAAATCTTAGTTCGCAAATCTGGTCGCCTCGGAACTTAGTACTTAAAATTTCAATGTTTTTGAGGCTTCGTAGTGGCATGGTCATTTTATTGACAAACTCCTGTTTGTTGTATAACTCCATACCTAGTGTTTGCCCTTCGGTCAGTTGGTAGATTTGGGCATCCTCGGTAAGCATAGCGTTTAACTGAGCACGTCGCTTCTGCCAATCGCCAACATCGGCCTGAGAGAAAATTCGCAGCAGCCAGGCATAGTCGTTCGTTTTCAAACCGATCTGTTCGGTCGCCTGAGCCTTATTCAGTATCCGGGTAATGGTGTCGGTACGGTAGTAAGCTCCTTGCACTGCTAAACGGATTGTCGGCTCTCGCCAGCGAATTACTACACAACCGAGTTCGTCCGCCGGAATCCGGTAGGGAGACTCATTTTCAGATAAAACCACTACTGTAAGCCCAGCACCATTGACCGCCTCGCGCGTATCAGCATTCACGAAGCAAAACTGATAGGTAGTTGGCTCATTTAACTGTGCGTACAAACTGACTAGTGCGACTAGCAACAGAAAAATACCGGCTCCTGCAAAGTACTTCTGGGCGGCAGAGGGTATCTGAAATAATCTTCTGACAGCAGTACGGCGACTGCGGTAATCTTCCCAGTCGGTGTAACCTACGTATTGGCTCAGTAAATTAAGAATATCGATGCGGGGTAATTGTGGATTTTCCGATTTGATATGGGTGTAAAACCACTTTTCGCTAATTCGACCACTAACCTTCTCCTCCAGGTCTTGCTGAAACAAACGGATTTCCTGACCCTTCCATGAGCTAATGTCGGTATCAAGCTGCAGATGGGATTGTCGTACCTTCTGGACAATATCCTTTTTAAGCTGCTGAAAATATATTTGATCGCGATCAGGCATCACTACAAGATAGCTTTCTAAACGATACAACTGTTTGTAAAACGCTTACAATCCCGGTAAAATGATTTGCAAAGGCTTTACAGAGGTAAATTTTTCGGCAAAAAAATCAAATCGGTAGGTTTTGACATCATCAAAATTATGCGCTATGTCAAAACGAAACGTAAACCGCCCGAATCAACTAAAACAAAAAATAAGTCTGCCAACAATTTGCAGCCTGTTTATTACCTTGTTCATTACGCTATTTACTAACTGTCACGAAAAAGGATACAATAGTAATTCTCAAGGAAATGCCGAGGCAAGTGAAATATATTTGGATATGGCGATTCCTGAAGAAGCGCCTAGATTTAATACCGAGGAATACGATAGAATTTATGAAAACGATTTTGTAGCGGTATGGGATAATCCACTATCTACCTTTTCTATCGATGTAGATAACGCCTCCTACAGCAATGTTCGTCGTTTCCTGACGCAGTATCACGAACTACCACCACCGGATGCGGTACGGATTGAAGAACTGATCAATTATTTTTCTTATGATTACCCTCAGCCTCGGGGTGAACATCCCTTTGCGCTAGTTACCGAAGTAGCTCAATGTCCCTGGAATCCTGAGCATCAGTTACTGCATTTGGGTATTCAGGGAAAATCACTGGATTACGAGCAGCTTTCGCCTAGTAATCTAGTTTTTTTAGTAGATGTTTCTGGGTCAATGGACGAGCCGAATAAACTGCCGTTGGTACAAAAATCGCTTCGGCTGCTGATTAATGCCCTGCAACCCACCGACCGAGTAGCGATGGTTGTGTACGCCGGAGCCGCTGGTTTGGTACTGCCTTCTACGGTGGCATCGGATAAAGAAACTATTTTTAAGGCACTGGAAAATCTCCAAGCCGGAGGTTCTACGGCGGGCGGTGCCGGTATTCAGCTAGCCTACCAGATAGCAAAAGAAAACTTCATTTCGGACGGCAATAATCGGGTGATTTTAGCCACTGATGGGGATTTCAACATCGGAACTTCTTCTACGGGTGATCTGGTGCGGATGATTGAGGAAAAGCGCAAGCAGGATATCTACCTGACGATCTGCGGATTCGGGATGGGCAATTACAAGGACGGGCGCATGGAACAGATCAGCAACGCGGGTAACGGTAATTACTTCTACATCGATCACATTCAGGAAGCGGAGAAAGTATTTGTGCGCGAACTGCGGGCGAACCTGTTTACCATCGCCAAGGACGTAAAAATACAACTGGAGTTTAACCCCTAGCAAGTACAGAGCTATCGACTGATTGGCTACGAAAATCGCTTATTAGCTCGGGAAGATTTTGATAATGACCAGAAGGATGCGGGTGAATTGGGGGCGGGGCATACCGTGACGGCTCTGTATGAAATTATTCCCACTCCACCCGACCAGGAAGTGAGTACCGCTACCGCACTGCGCTATCAGCAAAGTATCGTAACTGATCAGGCCAATGCCGACGAGCTACTGACCTTCAAATTGCGCTATAAGCCCATCGGCAGTAAGCAAAGTCTACTGATTGAGCAACCTGTCAGATATTCAGAAAACACATTTGATGAGTCTTCCCAAAACTTTCGGTTATCAGCTACCATAGCTGGATTCGGTTTACTGCTGAGAAAATCAAAGTACAGCGGCACACTTACGTTTGATCGATTGGAAAGCTGGCTACATGGCGCACAGCCAATGGTGAATACTGACTGGCAGGACTTTGAGCAGCTAATACAAACTCAAACTGCCTCGTTGCTCAGTAATCAATAATCTTATGAAACTGCTCCTGATATTGATTAATGCCTGTCTGACTACGGCAGTATCCGCTCAGGAAATAAACTGGCCGGAAGATACTGTACAAGCTCAAACGAATTGGGTATTATTTACCGATGGAGTTCGAGCCAAGACCTACGCAGAGGCACTGGAGCCATTTCGGTGGTTGTTAGATCAGGCTCCTGATCTTACTCCTGCGTTGTACATTCAGGGCGAGAAGCTGTTTAAAGGATTGGTAGCTGGGGCGGATGACCCAGCGCAGCAGGCAGAGTATCAACAACAGCAGCTTAATTTGTACGACCAGCGTATCCAGTATTTCTCGGATGAAGCGAAGGTAATGAACCGTAAAGCCTATGCAGCTTATCAGTACTACCGGGATAAACCTGAGAAGTATGCCGAATTACTGAAAATCTTTGAACAAGCTTTTCAAGTGAGCCAACAGCAATTATCTAGTGCCAATCTGGTAGCCTATCTGGATGTAATACGTCGTTATCGGAAAGCTAGGGGTGGAGAATTGTCGGATGAAGAAGTGCTTCAACGCTACGATCAATTTTCGCAGTTGCTTCAGCAAAAGGCGGAGCCAGATGCGAAAGAAAAGCAAGAGATGCTGGACAAACTGCTTATCGCGACAATTACGTTGGGTTGTGTGACCATTCAAGAAAAGTTTGGTGATCCTTTTCTTCAGGATACCACGCAGCTAGATCGGGCTAAGAAAGTAATTGCATTGGCTTTGGCTTATCAGTGTAGCGATGCGCCATTCTTCATGACCGCTTTGCGAGTAGTTTTTCAGTACGAGCCATCAGTAGGAACGGCTAAGACGATTGCCAAACTTTATGAAGCAAGGGAGAACCCCCAAAATGCCGAAAGCTATTGGCAGCAAGCCATCAATCTGGCGGAAGACAGTGAGGAGAAAGCATATTTATGGTATTCATTGGCACAGTACTATCAGCGGAATAATCATAAGCCTCAAGCCCGGGAGGCAGCTCGGCAGGCACTTCGGCAGGATGCTTCTCTTTCAGAAGCCCATAAGCTGATTGGAGACCTCTATTTTTCTAGTTTTGAAGAATGTAAAGGTGGGAAGTTAATTGTTCAAGACCGGGCAGTATACTGGGCGGCTTACGAAATGTATCAACGAGCAGGACGAAGCGACCTGATGCAGCAAGTCGAACAGCAGTTTCCAACAATGGAGCAGATTTTTCAGGAAGACCTAAAGAAGGGTGAGACTATGCAAGTAGGTTGTTGGATTAATGAAGAAGTGGTGATTCGTCCTCGCCCTTCTTCTTCCTAAGAAAGTACACAGAATAGCTTATCTTTAGCTGTTTCATCGCTAATGATCAGCCTATGAAAAGCTATCTATATCTGTTCTTACTACTATTGCCTGCTTCTTTATCCGCTCAATCACTTTCATTTGAGTATTTAGAAGATGGCGTTTGGGTGAAAGAAAACGACGAGCCTGTCTTCTTCTATCAGCAAAAAACGAAATCAAATAGTGGCGAGTACGCCCGAGCAAACTACATTCATCCGTTGTACGGTTTAGACGGAACGGTGCTTACCGAAGATTTTCCTGATGATCACCTCCACCACCGGGGTATTTTCTGGACGTGGCATCAAGTATTTATCGAGGATAAACGGATTGGTGACGCCTGGCTATGTGAAGGTTTTAGCTGGGATGTTTACGAAGTAGGTGGAAAGCAGGAGGATAGTACACTTTATACCAAAACCTACTGGAAGTCGCCCAAGTGGATCGATGAGCAGGGCAAACAGCAGCCGTTTTTGTCAGAGGAGACCAGTATCAAAATTCACTCTGCTATAGAAAACTATCGTATATTAGATTTCAAGATTTCGCTACTAGCCTTGGTGCCTGATTTAAAAATAGGTGGTTCGGAAGATGCGAAGGGCTACGGAGGATTCTCAGTGCGAATGAAATTACCGGAGGATATTCAGTTTACCTCTACTGGTGGGGAAGTGACGGCTCAAACTGAAGCTGTAGAAGCTGGACATTGGATGAATATGTCTGGTTCATTAGCGACTGATGGTGGAAAGGCTGGTATCGTAATTATGGCTCACTCAGACAATCCGCTTCCCAATAACCAGTGGATTTTACGTACTAAAAACAGTATGCAGAACCCGGTGTATCCTGGTCGGGAACCCGTTCTGATTTCTACAGAAGAACCTACTATACTACGGTATCGGCTTGTAATTTATCACGGTGATTTACCTGATAAAGAGATAGATCATTGGTATGAAGAACTGAAGTGATTTCCGTTGATCAGTAGTAGCTCATTTTATAGTTTTTCTGCCTTCAGAGAGTGGATATCGGTGATGAGTTGCTGGATATCCAAGGCAAGCGTGCCATTGTAAATTCCTCGGATTCGCCGATTTTGGTCTACCAAGATAAAGTGCTCAGTATGCAAAAACTCAGTACTATCTTTCGTATAGCCTAAATCTTCTTCTGCGAAGTAAGACTGGCGAGCTAGCTGGTAGATTTCCCCCTTTTTTCCCGTAAGTAAGTGCCAGTTTGGGTCAGTGATATTTTTCTGCTGGGCGTACTCTTGCAAACGAACCACGTCATCAATCCAGGGCGTAACAGAATAGGAGAGTAGTACTACGTCATCGTCTTGTTCGAACGTCTGGCTTACCTGCTGCATATGATTAGTCATTACCGGGCATACTACTCCACAAGTAGTAAAGATAAAATTAGCCACGTGGATCTTACTCTCTATCGCTTGTTCTGTAACAGTTTTCCCTGCCTGATTAGTAAACGAAAACGGGGCAATTTGATGAGTGATCTGGTCTTGACCCTCGCGCTCAGCAGTGAGGAATAGTGGAGTAAAGTCAGGAGTATTATAGTAAGGTAATCGGTTAGTTTGGTCAGTACATCCTAGCAAAATTAAACTAAGGCTAAGGAGCAGCACGCTATTTCTTACTAGAAAAGATAAGTATATCTTTTCGTTCGGATAAAAAGAACCTGATTGAAGGTGCTGTTTATAAGATACTATCAGTGACATTAGTACAATTTTTTGTGCCCAACAATCCGTAACGACGACCATTTTTCATCACGTAGTTAGACTTAATTTCTCCGTTACTGTACCACAGCTTTTGAGAACCTTCTTCGTATCCTTGATGGTAGTTCATGTCTCTGATCAGTACTCCCTCGGTATTCCATTCTCGGCAGTTACCTTCGTACTCACCCTTAGAAAAATGATAGTCTAGCCGTAGGTTTCCGTCGGACCACCAGGCTTGGTAATGTCCCTCTTTCTTACCTGACTGAAAATAACGCTGTTCGCGTACTTGTCCGTTCGGGTAGTATTGTCGCCATATTCCGTGTTCTCGTCCATTTTGGTAGGATCGTACAAAAGCAGTATCTAAAGTTCCAGGAAAAAGACCGTAGACCGTTCCTGAAAAAATAGTATCATTCACGTAGAATATGCCTCTCTGGGTTTTTGCTTCAACATGCTGAAGGTTCAGCAGTGGGAGCGTTTGCTCTTTCTGGTGCTGACAACCGACCAGAGTTGTAAACAAAAGAATAACAACTAACTTATTGCGAAAATGTACCTGGAGTACCGAAGTAGCCATTCCCATTGATGTAGGGATCATTGGAGGTGATATGATAGTGATAAATTCCATCAGGGTAATCTGAAGTAGTGTGGGTATGACCGTGATATTCATCCAAATCATTATCGCTTACTAGCTTTCCATCTTCAGTAGGCCCGTACACTGGAAAACCATCGAGCAGAAATCCGAGCAACACGTCTTTCCCTTTACTTTCAGTCAAGTATAATGGCTCTATGTGGTAATGATAATTAGAATTTCCGGTAGGGTGCCCGTTGTATTGGTCAAACGAGTTAATCTCATTGGTCAGAGGCTCATCGGGAGCGGCGTATTGGTTATAAAACGGGACGCCATTAATCGCTACTCCAATTGCTCCCATGGGTGTAGCCTGATGACGGGTGGCTTCCTGAGGATTTAGAGGAATTTTGAAAGTGTAATTAAACTCTCCAATTCGATTAGGGTTAAGGCGAAATTTGTCATTATCACCATCGTACTCTTCGTGTAACTCACTCGCCCACTCAGTTTCCATATAGTAAGGGCTTTTATGGTCGGGGCGTCCATTGGTTTTTATGATGATAAAATCTCCTTCAATGTAAATATCAGAGGCAGCGTAGATTTTTTGATATATCTCTAACCTAGCATCAGCAGAAGGCTCCTCAGTTTCCGTAGGAGTATCGTCTCCTCCAGCTATAGTGCTGTCCGCTGGGGTTTTTCCAGAATCGGGATCATTACTGCCACCTACGGTAGTACTGTCACCAGGGGCATTGGGCACACCAGCGTTAGGGTTTATAGGCTCTTCTTCTTCTCCACAGGCAGTATATAAAGCCGCTACTGCGATTAGGATATATAATAACTTTTTCATGAGGGCAAAATTTATTTTTACCCTGCAAACTAATGGGATTAGAAGGATTAATTTATGGGAGAGTCTGGTGGTCTACTACGTATGTACTTTTTCCATTCAAATGGTCAGTCAGCTTTGAATTTGATATTGAATGATGCAAGCTCTATTTCTTCACCGAAGCAAAAAATGACTCAGAAGGTGTACTAGCTTCTGGCCCCCAAATCTTGATATTATCTACCATGCCTGTGTCGTCAAATGAGCCAAAGCCAATGTAACCTTCGGCAAAGTGAGTGTCAGTGGCTTCCATAATTGGGTTCTTCATATTATCGAAGTAGACTTTGATAGTACCTTCTTCTACACTGCGCTCAATTTTTATTTTATGCCACTGATTGGTTTCACCCCAATCAATACCGTCTGATACTTTTTCGCCAATAGCTACGCGAGGTTCGTCGTTTACCAGAAAAATATTGTGGGCGTGCGGATCAGGTTTGGTGGCCAGGTGAACATAGTAAAAGTTACTAGGATCTTTCATCCCGAAGAACAGGCACATGTCGCGATGACCGTACTCGCGTCCGGTTTGCATTAGGTCAGCTTCTAACACAAAACTACCGTACATTTGGTCAGAGAGCATAGCAATATTACGAGGTGAGCGTACCCGGGGCTGGTACTCGCTGGCAGCGAATAGGTGCAAGGCTCGGTTATCATCTCTTTTGCTGACTTTCCAGGCTGCCCGATCGGTCATCTCGAAGGATTTGAGTGGTTGTTTTCCTTCAAAATCTTCGCTCAATAGCAGTTGATAATCATCAGGAATAAAAGTAGATGCACTAAATAGTACACTTAGAAGAAACAGGGTAGCGAGCTTCATAAGATCATCATTGTAGGTTGCCCGTAAAAATTACGCATTTTCGGGTAAATTCGTATAAGAGTTATCTGAAAATACAGGCCTTTTTCGTAAAAAGTGTAACGCTGAAGATGGGCATTTTTGCTCATTCATTTTTGTCTTGAAACAAAAACGAACCAAAAAATTCAAGAAAATTCAATGCTTCTACGCGCAAAAACTAACGCATGCCCGCTGAATTTTCAGGCCAACGCACCAAATCTTTTATGTTTTTCTGTAAGTTTCTTATGAAAAGGCTATACTTGGAAATAAGTAATTACTCGTGGTATTAGCGAGTAAGCTGCTGGATAATGATCTCGTGTTGCGGGAATTCGTCTAGTAATTTTTCTCGGTTAGCCATCTCAAAATCGCGAAAGTCAAAGCCAGGAGCAACGGTACATCCAACCAGAGCATAGCTGGTTGAATCAGCCATTCGCGAAGCAAACCAGTGATTGGCCGGAACTACTAGCTGAAACCGATCTCCCTGCTTCCAGTTTGGCCCGAGGCGATGAACCTTTAGGGAGCCGTCCGGGTACAAAACGGCGACTTCTAGCGTTTCGCCCGCGTAAAAGTGCCACATCTCGTCCGATTTAATTCGATGAAAGGCCGAAAAGGCATTTTCCAACAATAGATAATAAATACCCGTGGAGTAGCTGCGGTCTATCTCAGGGATGCTATCGGATGATTTATAAGTTTCTTTATAAAATCCGCCTTCGGGGTGGGGCTGCATTTGCAGGCGGTCAATCCATTGTTGGGCTTCAGGTAGCAAACTGGTTCGGTTTAGGTGATTCGTATTTGGTTTAGCCGGAAGCATATTGCGGATAGCCGAAATTTTCCAGGTGTCTTCCTGATAAACGACCATAAAAGTACTCCACATTTTCCTAACAACTTCGCCGTCAGCATTTCTAATTTCGTAGCGGGCATCGGCAATAGCGCTTTCATTAGTGATAAATCGGACGTGCTCTACCGCCAGTGTTCGGTCGCCTGGATTACGGCGTGAGCTACGCATCATTCCCTCTTTGGCCTTATCAATTCCTCTTCGCCACTCTCCGGACGAAACTAGCTGATCTATTTCATCAGTCAAAATCTGTTTCAGCAAAACAGTATCTTGCTTCTCCCGCGCCTGAGCGTACTGGTCGATAAGCGAATAAATTGCTTCTTTGTCTACTGAATTTTGAGCGTAAGCATCGGCAGTTATGTAGACAATAGTGACTGCCAAAAAGAAGGTGCGTAGCATAGTTGAATTAATAGCTTCGGTACGAAAGGCTGCTTGAAGTATAGAGTAAAAATATAAAAATAAAAGAGGAGTAGTTTATTTTGATGGGAAACAAAGCCTAGCTCCGGATTTCAGATAGTATCAAATTCAACATGAATTTCTCTCGTTTAAAGATATTCGTTGTAAATTCTTCGCACAAAAAATACGGTAGGTAATCCACCACTAGTCAGTTGAAAGTGACGACTCTTATGAAAAATCTCTCTATTGTTTTAATTCTGATTCTCGTCAGATGGTTTTCTACTGATGTTTATGCCCAAACTAAGGTTGAAAAGTGGGGCTACTTTGAAGTTGAACTTCGAGCTGCTGTAACAGGTAATCCATTTACTGATGTCCGGCTGGAAGCAATTTTTTATAATGATACTGATACTTTCCAGATCAATGGGTTTTACGATGGAGAAGATTCCTACAAAATACGTTTTATGCCTCAACAGAAAGGGCGATGGGATTATGTTACTCGTAGTAATAACGCGGCTCTTGACAGTAAGAAAGGGTCCTTTCTTTGTGTATCGCCAAAAGCTGGAAATCGTGGGTCAATTGTAGTAAAGGATACTTTTTACTTCTCTTACAAAGATAGCACACCATTCTACCCATTAGGCACCACTGCTTACGGGTGGGTACAACAAGATGAATCCACTAGAGCGAACAGCCTGAAGTCTCTAAAGAATTCTCCGTTCAACAAAGTACGGTTCATGATATTACCCCACGCTCCGAGTGGAAAAGAACTCACCCAATATCCGTATGAAGGGAGTGGAAAAGAGTGGAACTTCACTAGATTTAATCCTGAATATTTTAGAAAGTATGAGCAGTACATACTCGAGTTACAAAGCATGGGCATTCAGGCCGATATTGTTCTTTTTCACCCTTACGATAAAGGTATTTGGGGCTTTGATAAAATGGATAAAGAGGAGCAATATCTCTACCTGAATTATGTCAATGCTCGGTTCGGAGCCTTTCGTAATGTGTGGTGGTCGATGGCTAATGAATTTGATTTAATGACCCAACGTACTATGGACGATTGGGATGGCTACTTTCGCTTTTTTGCAGAATATGACCCTTATCAGCATTTACGCTCCAACCACAATGCCGGCGTTTGGTATGATCATACCAAACCCTGGGTAACACACGCGAGTATTCAGAGTGAGAGTTGGTGGCGGGCACCATCGCTCCGGGAGGAATACCAAAAGCCGATTATTTTTGATGAGTTTTGTTACGAAGGAAATGGTGATGCCAGAATTGTTGCGCTAAACGGAGATGTAATTCGCCACAGATTTTGGTTGATGACCGTACTGGGTGCTTATGGTACGCACGGCGAAGCCTACTTTCAGCCCAATACCAACTATCAGTTTTTTAGACAAGGCGGTACTTTTGTGGGAGAATCTGTCCACCAACTTAAGATTTTAGATAAGGTACTGGATCGTATTCCCGGGCAGTTAACACCGATGGGTAATGGTTGGCGACTCAACTGGATATTGGCGGGGGTACCGAACGAGTACTATTTGTATTATCTGGGTGAATACCAAAATTCTTCCTGGGTTTTATCCGAGCTACCCCAAAACCAGAAATTTACCGTTGATCTGGTGAATACCATAAGTGGTGATATAACTCGGCTGGACGGACAATATGCTAAAGGTGATGAAGTGTCTTTACCGGGCGAACCCTATTTTGCCATGATACTAAGGCGGGCAGAACAGTAAGATATTGGTCGTGAAATATACTAGAACAGCTATTTTGACTTTTTGTGTTCGTAAACTCTGCTTTAAACCCTCTCGCAAAACAATTGCTTTAATCACTAAAGAAGACTATGACATGAATAGTACCAAACGAATGAGTAATACTTTGTTTCGGATTATTTTATCCGTTTTTCTGATAGTGTCGGCTTGTAAAGAAGATGATACATCGCAAGGGGTTAATTCACTACAGGGGGTATGGCAGGTGAATGAGGCTATATCCATCTACGATAATTCGGGAAATGATCGGGTAGATGAAGCAGGAAACCTAGGTCAGTTTATTTTTGATGGCGATACGTTACAGTTTGAGTATACCCGAAACGACACTCTTTACCAAGGAGTAGAGCGATGGCAATTACAACGTAGCCGGGAAAACCAAGGATTTACTAGAGTGAACGTATTTACGCTGATAATTGAAAATTACGAAACTTTCATATGTGAGTTTGGTGATCAGACGCGGAACTCAGAGAAGAATGCTACCAATATTACCCTACGTCGCGAACCGGAAGAAAATAGTCAGGATGCTTGGATTGAGTTATCGCTTAGTAAGCAGTAATAAGGAGACGGACGAACTTTTTTTAGACTCTTGGAAGTAGGTCTTTATCTAGTGTCCTTTTTGTGCTCGTAAACCACTTTTCCTTCAGGACTCCACTCTTTCATGGTGTACGGGCGGGTTTCGTTGTCGTAAGGATCATCGGTGTACTTAATTTGCTTCTTGGGGCGACGATCGTAATCGTAAAACTCCGTCCAGATACCTACTTTCTGATCTTCTTGGTATTCGCCCTCTACCGCAATACGTCCGCTGGGGTGGAAGTAAAAATAGTAACCTTCTTTTTCGCCGTATTCCACTGGAACTACTTCCTGCGGTTTTTTCCGCGTGCCTTCGTCGTAGTAGGTGATTTCTGATTCGCGGGGCCAGCCTCGGGTGTATTTTTCTTTGTCGAGCAGAATGTCCTTCTTACTGTACTTCGTCCACCGACCGTGTTTAGTGCCCTTGTAGAAAATTCCTTCTTCCAGAATTTCGTTATCAACCGTCATTTTTTTGTAGGGACCGTGCAGAATCAGCGCTTTATTTTTGGTGATGTTATGCGTAGTACGAATTTGCTTACGTTTGGTATCGTACCAGTACACATCCCGCACGTAAGGGTCGGGCATTTCGAATTCCTTCAGATAGTGAAAGGTCTCAATAACATCAGTTCCACCCCGGGCAGAGCGGGCAAAGCCTTTCTTGGTTTTAATATTGTAGAAAACGTTTTTCTTCCGCTTCTTCTTTTTCTTAGCCTTCTTCTCCTCTTTCTCTTCCTCCTCTTCTGCTTCCAGATTTACCGTGAGCGGAACTTGCGTAGCTGGGTCAACCAGAAAAATATCCGAAGTATCGGGGGCGAAAGTTTTTTCAACTGCTTCTTCTTCCTCTTTTTTATCTTTCTCATCCTGGGCAAAAGCCGCCGATAAACTAAGCCCGGCAAGCATAAGTAGACAAAGCAAATAGCGCATAAGATACTAGAAATAGTAGTTTACGAAATGGTAACGATCAAACAATAGTAGTTCGTATTACTCTCGTAATAAGATAGGCAGGAAGATAGTTCCTACTGTACTGGAGGGGAAATGTAAGCTTTTTACTCTTGCAGTTCTTCTGACCCAGAGTTCTAAGCCACTAAAACCCCCAACTCATTTCCTACTTCTACGAAAGCATTAATCGCTTGGTCGAGGTGTTCTCGCTCGTGGGCCGCACTCATCTGTACCCGAATGCGAGCTTGCCCTTTGGGTACCACTGGGTAGAAGAAGCCGATGACGTAGATACCTTTTTCTAGTAAGCGGGCGGCAAACTGCTGAGCCAGCGGGGCTTCGTACAGCATAATCGGTACAATAGCGTGACTGCCTGGCTTAATATCAAATCCAGCCTCGGTCATTTTCTGGCGGAAGTAAGTAGTATTGTCTTCCAGCTTATCACGCAGTTCGGTAGTACTGGAGAGCATATCAAGTACAGCGATAGATGCACCCACGATAGATGGGGCTAATGTATTAGAAAATAAGTAGGGACGTGATCGCTGCCGAAGCATCTCTACAATCTCTTTTCGGGCAGCGGTAAATCCGCCGGAAGCTCCGCCTAAGGCTTTTCCTAATGTCCCGGTGATGATGTCTACCCGTCCCATCACATCACAGTGTTCGTGTACTCCCCGTCCGGTTTTACCCATAAATCCGGTAGAGTGGCATTCGTCAGTCATCACTAATGCTCGGTACTTATCAGCTAGGTCACAGATTTTGTCGAGTTGGGCAATAGTGCCATCCATCGAGAATACCCCATCGGTCACGATAATTTTGTGACGGGCACCCATAGAATCCGCTTCCTGTAACTGCTTTTCCAAATCAACCATATCATTATGTTGATAGCGGAAGCGCATGGCTTTGCATAGTCGTACCCCGTCAATAATAGAAGCGTGGTTCAACTGGTCAGAAATAATCGCATCTTCTTTGCCAAGCAGCGGCTCAAATACTCCGCCGTTGGCATCAAAGGCGGCGGCGTAGAGAATAGTGTCTTCCATTCCCAAAAAGTCCGAAATCTTCTGCTCTAGCTCTTTATGAATATCCTGTGTACCACAGATAAAACGTACCGACGATAGGCCGTAGCCGTGGGTGTCAATAGTCTGTTTGGCCGCTTCAATCACTTGGGGGTGAGAAGAGAGGCCAAGGTAATTATTGGCGCAAAAGTTAGTGACTTCTTCTCCTGCGTCAGTTTTAATAACGGCGCCTTGTGGGGTGGTGATGATGCGTTCGGTCTTGTACAAGCCAGCTTCACGGATTTCAGCTAACTCTTGTTCTAAGGCAGGTTTTAGTGTTTCGTACATAGTGGGTGAATGATTAGATCGGTGGGAAATTGAATTAGAATTTACAACTGTAAGCCGTATATGCTTGATTTTCACTGTCCCGTCCTCAAGCCGGACAGGCTTCTACCGCATCGGCGGTCCGATTTTCCATCGATGAAAAATAGACCCGGCGTGGGGCGCAAAAATCTAGGGAAATTTGAAACCGCTGGGCGGCCCCGTCGCTACGCTCAAACAGCAAATTTCCCCATCTCTGTATAGAAAAAGTGTTTAAATTCATAATTTACGTTAAACCACATATTTCTCATTATTACTTTTTTTCATTCATTGCTAATGGCCTCTATAAAAATCTTCCAGTAAATGATTAAACTGTTCGGGGTTATCAAGGTTAGCAAAATGCCCGATTTCAGTCATATTTTTCAGTTGGAAATTACCTCGTTTTTCAAATTCTTGAATAGTACTACCAATCACTTTATTGATCTCCTGATCGTTACCTCCCTTAATAATCATAGCGGGTATTTTTGAGTTTCGGATCACCGCTAAATAATTAAAATTTGCAATATTAGGGATGATGGCAAGCATGGTTGATTTTGCGGTTTGAGACATCATCTTCTTGATGAGTTGTTTCGAGTACGCAGTATTCCCCGAAGAACTGGACAAATTACCAATAGTTCGAGAGCTAAGCAGCTTGTACATAGTCCTCATCAGAGCGATGGTTAATTTAGACTTTTTTAGTTTAGCCGTCGTGCCAAACGTGGTAAATGTTTTTAGGCGTAATGGATGTGATTTCAGTAATTCATAGCCTACGTTTCCGCCCATAGAGTTTCCTACAAAATGTGCTTGCTCAATTGCCAAGTAGTCAAGCACCTTAATCACATCTTCACTCATGGCTGATAAAGTAAAATCAGGTTGATCAGATTGAAATGTCAAGTGTGACTTTCCGTGGCCTCTCAAGTTAATTGATAAAACTTGGAAGCTATTGCTGAAGTATTCGTGCTGTTTTTCAAATTGGTTAAGATTGGCTCCTAATCCATGTACGAATAAGATGGTTTCTTTTCCTTTGCTGCCACTCAAACTATACTCAATATTTAGGTCATCTAGTCGTATAAAACTCATACAGTTTTTATTAATCGGTTTTCATTCTAACTCTGCTCAGTCAGCCATATTATCTTTTCAGATAGCTGATGAGTTTTAGCAATTCGCTATCTTTGCGGCGGTAGAACTGACTGATACAGAAACAACATATTATGGCAGACACGGGCAAAGTGCTGGTGGTTGGATCGAACGGGCAATTAGGAGTAGAACTGACCGATGCCTTAGTAGATCATTACGGTGAAGATCAGGTAATTCCTTCGGATATCACCCCATCTGATCGGAAAAATTTCATCAAACTAGATGTACTTGATGCTGACCAACTGCGGGTGATCGTACAAGAACAGCAAATACAGGAAGTTTATTTGTTAGCAGCACTACTCTCGGCACGTGGGGAAAAATACCCATTGGTAGCCTGGCAGATCAACATGGATGGCTTACTGAATGTGTTGGAGCTGGCGCGGGCAGGAGTAATCCGCAAAATATTTTGGCCGAGCTCGATTGCGGTTTTTGGTGAAACCACTCCCAAAGTAGATACCCCGCAGGAAACTATTATTTCCCCTGATACTATGTACGGCATCACCAAGTTAGCGGGAGAGCGACTCTGCGCTTATTATGCTAAGAAATTTCAGGTAGACGTGCGGAGTGTGCGCTACCCGGGTTTAGTCGGCTACCGAGCATTACCAGGTGGTGGAACTACTGACTATGCTGTGGCTATTTACCACAAAGCGGTGGTAGGAGAGGTCTATCGTTGTTTTCTCGAGCCTAACACGCGGCTTCCTTTCTTATTTATGCCGGATGCTGTGCGGGCTACTTTAGAAATTATGCAGGCACCCGCCAGTAAAATTAGCGTACACTCTGGCTATAATCTGGCTGGTTTCTCTAGCACCCCGGCTGAAATAACAGCTTCTATTCAACAGCATATTCCCAATTTTCAGATCGAGTATGAACCTGATTTTCGCCAGCAGATTGCCGATAGCTGGCCAGAAAGTGTTGATGATCAGGTGGCTCGTAAAGACTGGGGATGGCAGTCGCACTATGGTTTAGCCGATATGAGCAAGGTAATGATCCAATGCCTGCGAGAGCAGTTCTCTTCTAAAATAGTCTCTTCTTAAAGACCTCTTTTTGGTACAACTTTTTCATAAATATTACTGGGCAACACAGAGAGGGAAATACCCTTTTTGTACGCCTATATAGGCACTATTATACCCATTATAACGAACCATGTATCGTAATGTAGAAAGTTGGTTTATAGGGAGGTTATTGCAGAATACACCAAATCAAGGCTCTGATGCATAATTCTCTAAACTGGTAGATAAGGAGCGTATCGTAAAGGCAATTGATGCACGTATAAAAATTGAACTGGCCTGAATCTCGAGGCCAGTTTGTAATCTGCTTTACTCTTACGATTATATTTTACTGAGTTCCTCTCGCACAAAATTCATTAGTGATTTAATGTAGGTTGGGCTAAAGTCAAATTTGATATTGGCAGCTTCGTATACCTCGGGAATCGTTTTGGTGTAGCCTAACTTCAGCGCGTTTTTATAGCCTTCTAATCCTTTCTTCGGGTCATCTCGGTAGTTTTTCCAAACCGCTATCGCTCCTAGTTGAGCAAAGCCGTACTCAATGTAGTAGAAAGGCACTTCGTACAGGTGAAGTTGCTTTTGCCACAGGTGGCTTTTCTCTTCTTCCAACTCACTCCAGTCGGTGATATTGTCGGAGAAGGTATCAAATATCTGGTTCCACTGCGTGACTCGCTGATCTAGCGTATGATCAGAATTTTCGTACACCCAGTGCTGGAATTTATCGATGGTAGCTACCCAGGGTAGCGTTTCAATAATTTGTTCCAGATGCTCTTGTTTGGCTCGCTTTAAATCTTCTGCATCTTCAAAGAATAAATGCCAGTGATCCATAGAAATCAACTCCATTGCCATCGAGGCCAGTTCGGCTACTTCCGAAGGAGTATGCTGAAAATTGGTAAGCTCCAGGTCGCGCGTTAAGAATGAGTGCACCGCATGACCGCCCTCGTGCATCATCGTTACCATGTCGCGCAAGTTAGAGGTGGCATTCATAAAAATAAATGGAACGCCAGTTTCAGAAAGTGGGTAGTTATAGCCACCGGGGGCTTTTCCTTTTCGCGACTCCAAATCCAGATGGCCCATTTCCTGCATAATGGCAATGCGTTCGCCCAGATAGGGGTCTAGTCCGCCAAAAACTGCTATGGTCTTTTGAGTAAGTTCTTTACCCGTCTTGAACGGTTTCAGGGGTGAGCGACCTTCGGGGTCAACAGCCTTGTCCCAGGGGCGTAGTCGTTTCACTTCCAGGTTGAGCTTACGACTCTTCGCCAAATCGTTAAGCATCGGCACAACTTCTTTAGCAACTGCTTCATGAAAGTCAAAGCAATCTTGGGGAGCATAATCAAAGCGCCCCATCTCGGTAAACTTATAATCCCGATAATTATCAAAACCCGCGTTCTTCCCAATTTTATCGCGCAAGCCAATCAGCTTAGTAAATAATGCATTGAGGGGGTCTTTATCCTCCAAACGACGTTTGGTAATTTTTTTATATGCCTTTTTCCGCACTTCACGGTCGGTAGCTTGAAGCAGATTGGCGGCCTGTTGTAACGTCATTTCCTGGTCATTAATCTTCACACTCATCGCCCCGGAAATTTTTCCGAAGTTCTGGGCTTCGTTTTGAGCGTCGGTTTGTAGTGGAATATTTTCTTCCCGGAAGATTTGGGCATCTTTTTCTAGTTCCCGAATCAAGATGGGGTAACCGTTCAGGTTTTTCAGCTCCCCTAAGTACGGGTTAGCCAGCGCTTTTTTATTCAGTTCGTTACTGACCGGCGCAATTTTGGGCTGAATCTGAGTAACAAATTCAGTATAACTTTCCCGCAGTTGCTCATTGGTAGTATCACAGGTCATTTTTATGTAACGCCACGCCAAATCTTCGGATAGAATGGCCTCCAACTCACTTCGATCTTGAAACCACTGCTGAAGGTCAGCAGCAGAGGTAATGTCACGCTCAAGTAAATTGTCGTAGTACGGCTTTAAAGCTTCCCAAGAAGTTACTTTAAAATCACTGGGTAGTAGTGTTCTTTCCTTTTTTTCTGGAATAATTATGTTTTCAGTCTTCATATCAGTTTAAAAATTTAGCAAAGAGCAAGTTAATTAGTTGCGGGTTTTAAAGTTACAAGTTTCGGATTTTTGAGGTTATAAGTTTAGCAAATATTGATGCTTTCAACCTTCTAACGTTCCAGACCTGTAACTTTTCAGTCAATTTCAATAATCACATCAGAGGTAAGTGGGTGACCTACGCAAGTGAGTACGTAGCCTTCTTTTAAGTCGTCCTCGGTGAGTGCATCAGTTTCGTCTAGTTTCATCCGCCCAGATTTACACTTGCCCATACAGGCGGTGCAAATTCCGCTTTGGCAGGAGTAGGGTAGATCAATGTCAAGGGCAATGGCGGTTTCTAAAATGGTGCTTTCGGGATCAACAGTGAAGCGGTGTGTTTCGCCTTCAAAGATTACCGTTACCTCATACGCCTCATTGACTGGAACGTTATCGTTTCCTAATGCACCTACCATAGTTTCAGTATCCCAAGAAGGGGAGGGGGGTGTCGCTTCAGCCGATGATTCATCTTTTTTCGGCTTAGTTGGTGTTGCTAGAAAACTTTCCTTACGAATAGCTGAGGATGGTACTTCCAATGTGCTTAACGCTTGCAGTATGTTATCCATCATGCCTTGTGGGCCACACAAAAAATACTCGGTTTCCACTTCAGAGAAAGGTAATTCAGCCAATAACTCTGGTACACGCTCTGGGGTAATAAGCCCACTATGGCTAGCAAAGTCGGGGCTAGGATTTTCCAGAATATGTGTTAGATGTAATCTGTCTGGAAAGTTACTTTGGAGTTGAAGCAGTCGCTCCCGAAAGATAACCGTTTTTTCGTCACGATTCGCGTAAATAAGTGATACTTTAGACTTGGGTTCTTTCTCTAATACTGATTTTAAAAGCGACATCAATGGAGTAATGCCACTGCCTCCTCCGAACATAACTAAGTGTCTAGATTGTTCAGCCTTCAGTTCGGTAGTGAAGGTACCTGCCGGAGCCTGTATCTCCACCATGTCTCCCGCTTTCAGGGTATCATTTAAGTAATTTGAGACCTTCCCCCCGGCTACTCGCTTTACGGTAACTGCCGGATATTCATCGGTGAAAGGTGAAGTGCAAAGGGAATACGATCGACGCACTTCTTCTCCATTAATGTCTAGAATGAAGGTGAGAAACTGTCCCGGTTTATAAACCAAGTCTGGCTGATCAAATACAATAGAAGCAGCTTTATCTGTTTCCTGAATAATCTCTTTAACCTTTAACTCTTTGGGATTAGACTTCTTTAGAGGTGTACTCGTTTGTGGCTCTTCTTTACTCTTAGACTTTGAAAAAAAGTTAAACTTCACAATTAATAAGTGTTATAGTATAATAGTATTAGCGTGTTATAGTGTTCAGTGTTTTATGGCTATTCAGTTTAACATAAACACTCTAACACCAAAACACTATAACACACATTTAAGCCAACCTTCCCAAAATTTTAGCGGATAACCGAAAAATCGCACACAAATTTCTAATTTTGGCTTCACTTTCAACCCAATCGTATGGAATTGACTTCCCTCACTGCTGTTTCCCCTGTTGACGGGCGATACCGAAGATACACCACTTCCCTAGCACCGTACTTTTCCGAGTACGCACTTATCCGCTATCGGGTTTTGGTAGAAGTAGAGTACTTTATTGCCCTTTGCGAGTTACCGTTGCCCCAGTTGGCTGAGGTAGATGCCGCAGTATTCCCGAAGTTGCGAGCGGTTGTAGAAAACTTTACCGAAGAAGATGCCCAAGCAATTAAAAATTGGGAAAAACAAACCAACCACGACGTGAAGGCCGTGGAATACTTTTTAAAAGACCATTGGGATACGCTAGGGCTAGCCGAATATAAAGAGTTTATCCACTTTGGACTTACCTCTCAGGATGTGAACAATACTGCTGTTCCGCTGAGTTTACGGGATGCTGTGCAGCAAGTATATACTCCTCTTTTGGAGGATGTACTTCAAAAAATAGGGAAGCAAGCGCAAGAGTGGGGTAATTTACCTATGTTGGCGCGAACCCACGGTCAGCCCGCTTCACCCACAACCTTTGGCAAAGAGTGGCTAGTTTTTTATGAGCGCATACAGCAACAGCTAGCCTCGTTAAACGCTGTACCGTTTGCGGCTAAATTTGGTGGGGCTACCGGAAATATGAACGCCCACGTGGTAGCGTATCCGAATCAGGACTGGAAGGTCTTTGCGGAGCGGTTTATCAATGAAACTTTGGGTTTACAACGGAGTTTTCCAACTACACAAATTGAGCACTACGACCATCTGGCCGCTCTGCTAGATACACTAAAGCGAATCAATATTATTCTGATCGACTTTAGTCGAGATGTATGGCAGTACATTTCTATGGGTTACCTGAAGCAAAAGGTAGTGGAAAATGAAGTGGGTTCATCGGCTATGCCTCATAAGGTAAACCCCATTGATTTTGAAAATGCTGAGGGTAATCTGGGCGTAGCCAATGCACTGCTTATTCATTTGGCTGAGAAGCTGCCTATTTCTCGCTTGCAACGCGACCTCACAGATTCCACCGTACTGCGTAACTTGGGCGTTCCAATAAGTCACATTCTGATTGCTTTTGAGTCATTACTAAAAGGGCTAAATAAGATTGAGGTAAATGAGGCTGCCTTGCACGATGATCTGGAAGAAAACTGGGCGGTAGTGGCCGAAGCCATCCAAACAATTTTACGGCGTGAGGGCTATCCCAAGCCGTATGAAGCTCTAAAATCACTGACACGGGGTAAAAACCACATCTCTAAAGCAGATATTAAACACTTTATTGAATCACTAGAGATAAGTGACGCGGTTAAGAAGGAACTTCTAACGGTTTCGCCATTTAATTATATTGGTCAAAGTTAACAGGTTGCAAGTTTCAGGTTATATGTCCTAAACTCAGAAACCTTTAGCCTGAAACTCGCAATCCTTTGGAACTTTCTGATCAATCATTATAGTTTGTAAAAACACGCTAATTTCTTATTTTTGCGCGACGCTCTGCCCGTATTGGGTAGTGCGTTTTTTTATCAACCTTTGTCTAACTTCCGAAAACGGCTACCTGCGTAGGCCGTTCTTTTATTTTATTTCGGCAGGTAGATATTAAATTTTATCAATTATGGCAGTATCATATTATACCAAAGAAGGACTGCAAAAGCTTAAAGATGAGCTGAACGAGTTGAAAACTAAGGGGCGGACTGACATGGCCAAGCAGATTGCTGAAGCTCGCGATAAAGGTGACTTAAGTGAAAATGCTGAATACGATGCCGCAAAGGATGCTCAGGGACTATTAGAGCTGAAAATCTCCAAGTTGGAAGAAACAGTGGGTAACGCCCGGGTTATTGATGAATCATCTATTGATACCTCTAAAGTCTCTATTCTTTCTACCGTAAAGATCAAGAACAAGAAAAATGGCATGACCGTAGCATACACCTTGGTTTCGGAAGAAGAAGCGAACTTAAAGGCGAATAAAATATCCGTAAAATCGCCATTTGGCAAAGGGTTACTTGGCAAAAAAGTAGGTGAGGTAGCAGAAGTAAAAGCCCCCGCCGGAACTATGGAGTTTGAGGTACTGGATATTTCAGTAAGTGGAATGTAAAATTGTATCAATGTATTAGTGTGTTCAAGTATTCGTGTAATTCTGAACACCTGAACATCATTCCATGACGGCCTAAACACCAAGAACACCTAAACCATGTCCAGTATCTTTACCAAAATTATTAATCGGGAAATTCCGGGTTATATCGTAGCCGAGAATGACCATGCCATTGCCTTTCTTGATATTCGTCCACTTACCAAAGGGCATACATTAGTAGTACCTAAGCAGGAAGTTGATTATTTTTTCGATCTAGAAGATGAGGGGTATACTAAGCTTAACTTATTTGCCAAACGAGTAGCGATTGGGCTAAAGAAGGTAATTAACTGTCAACGCATCGCCACTGCCGTTATTGGGCTGGAAGTACCCCACGCTCATATTCACCTCATTCCTATCAACAGTATGAGTGATGCTAACTTTAGTAATCCAAAGCTCAATTTGAGTGACGATGAAATGGCTCACATAGCTACTGAAATCCGTTCGGCAGTGGATTAATACCGTATACATATTATTCAATACCGGAGGCATTCTCGAGAGGGAATGCCTTTTTTTTGCTTAAAAATAACCTGCCTCCAGATTTTTTGCCTTTTGTCAATCCCTGTAAGTCAATCTTTTATACTTCCTCTATTTAGTACATCGGCATTTCGCCGTAGTAATATGTCGCGCTTTTATTCTAAGGCTAATGCTCTATTTTTAGTAAAAGAGTACAGGAAATAGATGCAAAATGGTAAGATTATACTGGTAAAGTACAATTGATCTCAGATAGGGAATGAATAGTACTATTCCTTCCTACTAGCTAGGCTATTGAAGAATATCCTAGCCTTAAGGCGAAAAACGGGAAAAAATTGCAGTGTACCATTTTAAGCAAAAAGTGCAAGGTAATACCAGAAAACTCTAAAGCTTACTACGATGGCGAAAAGTAGTACTTCTAAGAATATGAAAAGATTATACCTGATTGGTCTATTATGCCTCAGCAGCCATTGGGTTTTAGCACAATGCCCTAATCTACAAGTATCTGCTCAAGTTAGGTCGGCCTCCTGCGGTATTCTAAATGATGGAAAAATAGTATTACAGGTGCAGGGAGGTGAGGAGCCTTATCAATATAGTTGGAGTAACGGCTCAAAATCTCAATCAGCAAAAGGGTTAAGTGCAGGAACCTACACTGTTGAGGTAACTGATGCAACTGGTTGTACTACTACTTTTAGCCAGGTAGTGGATGTAAGAACAGAACTAGCACTCACTACAGAGATTATGGTTCCGACCGGGGCTACGACTCCTGATGGTATACTCAGGCTTAATCCAAATGGAGGTGTAGAGCCTTACACTTTTCAGATCAGCGACTATACAGACATACAGAACATCAAGCGTTTCAGCAGCCAGGACAGGGAGATTACTGGATTAAGAGCTGGAAGATACACGGTAGATGTGATTGACTCGAGGGGATGTATTAACACAGTGATGGTCAGGATAAACAATAAGGAGTAAGTAGCTAAAGAGAATGAAAAAACTACTATATAGTTTATTAATAATTACGCTAATTGGGTCAGTAGCGCAGCAGTCGCTTGCTCAGTGTCCGGTAGTTATTGACTCTAATACAAAAACAGATGCGTGTTTTGCTCAAAATGATGGAACAGCTACTGTTGAAGTGTCGGGAGGAACAGAAGTGTCTTACTACTATGAACTACAACAGTTTACCGGTAGCGGGTTTACCTTCGTTGCTAGTGACTTTGTTGCGGCTACAACATATACTTTCACTAATATCGCCCCAGGAACAAACTATCGTATACTAGTACTTAACGGTGCTTGTACAGGAATATTTACGGGGCTATTTAATATTGATGAAAATCCGCAGATTACCTTAAATACTGGAGCATTAACTCTAGTTGGAAATACTCAATGTGCAGGTACTCCAGATGGGTCAATAGAATTGAATGCTTCAGTTAGTGGCGGTACTGCTCCTTATGAGTATTCATTTGAGGGTGGAGCTTTTGTCGCAACTACTTTCTTTGATGAACTTGCCCAGGGTGATTACACGATAACGGTACGAGATGGCTTAGGCTGTACGCAAGATTTTACGATCACCGTACCCGATAATCGCGTAGCTCCGACTGCTACTATCTCGCCTGACCCAGCCGAAGTTTGTATTAATACGAACTTGGCACTCAATGGTAATCCAGCGGGTGGCTCAGGTACTTTCGTGACGCATAGTTGGACGGGTGACACTGGGCCTCTTTCAGCAACTAATATTCCAAATCCTACTTTCAATTCGGCAGCAACAGGTACCTTTAATCTGACCTACACAGTTACTGACGATAATGGCTGTTCTGCTTCCGATAATATTACCATTACGGTTAATCCTGAGCCCACCGCTAACGATCAAACCCCGACGGTTTGTGAGGATA
>ERZ1740060.345-NODE-345-length-30796-cov-11.805634_pt1 | contig 30796 bp, 31 predicted proteins | sample MGYA00581743_ERZ1740060 | MGnify/ENA primary metagenome ERZ1740060 (study PRJEB43018, sample SAMN04849235) | marine metagenome | isolation source: floating plastic debris | place: Pacific Ocean | collected 2008-08-27 | study: EMG produced TPA metagenomics...
TCTTTGCTCTGTGTAGCTGGTGCAAATACCTAGCAAAAGTTTAAATCAGTTCAATATAAAATTGAAGGAGATATACAATCATCTCCTAGAGTTTGTCTTTCCTCATTTAGGCAGGATATTTATCATCAAGCCAATGATTCAAACAATAAAAAGTACCCTACTTATGAAATTGTAGATGAGTCTCAAGACAGTCTGTTGACCTATGTCATTCACAAAGAATCTTTTCCGCTTAAAAATACGGAAATGAGTGTCCGTTACCATTTCTCTCGGGATACTGAAAGTGCTATCGAAGAAGTGAGATGGCAAGAAGCTTGGGACGAAGCGTCCATTCCGCCCCCCTCAAAAAAACTTTCCCGAGTGCAGACCTTCAGAGGAGCCTGGCTCTTCTCACCAAAAGCTAATGGTAATACCCAAGCAGTTAATACCGTTCAGTTCGACCCTAAAAAGATGCCCCACTGGCTAGTTAACAGAATGGTGGTTAAATTCTTGGTAGAAGGACTGGACAATATCCGGGTTATGACTACCAAGCAAAGCTAAGTTTATTACATTTTCAATCAATAAAATAATATGATTATGGAAAGAATCCGAATGCAAGACGTACCGTCAGGAATGAACGATCAACTGATGGCGACAGAAAACTATATTAACGACTCACCGCTGGGGGAGCACCTGCTGGAATTGCTTCGCTTGCGGGTTGCCCAGTTAAACCATTGTGCCTACTGTTTGGATATGCACCATAAGAAGCTAAAACATCTGGGCGAATCGGATCTTAGACTATCTTCGGTGTGCGTTTGGGAAGAAACGCCCTACTTTGATGAAAAAGAAGTGGCAGCTTTGCAGTTTGCCGATGAGCTAACGACGCTATCCAACGGTAGCCCATTAGCCTCAACGTTTAGTGCCCTGGAAAAACATTTCAGCAAACCCGAAATCTGCTACTTAACCCTGGCGATAGCTCATATCAATACCTGGACCCGGCTGATGAAAACATTTAATTTCACCCCAGGGAAGTACAAGGTTCGGGAGCATGAAGCAGTTTAGTATTATTTGTATTCTGCTGTCATCCAAAACAACAAACTCAGTGATATGATACGAAAAGACTTTCTAAAATCGGTGGGATTCGGATCTATCTTTTTAATGAATCCTCAATTTCTTATAAGTCAAAACATACTAAATAGATCAAAAGATAAAATGAATAAAGAACCAAATTATTTTGAAGACGAGTTAGTAGATAACGCAAGTATTATTCGTCCGGAGGAAGGGGAAAGTTTGAATTTAAATGGTCTTTCGGTAACCTTTAAAGTCACCAGTGAACTATCTAATAATCAATTAGGAGCCTATGAAATATCACTCCCTCCTAATACTGTTGGAGCCAAATTACATTATCATCGTTTTATGGATGAAACATTTATTGTACAAAAAGGCACGCTTACTATTGGAGTCGGCGATAATGAACAAAAAGCTCAACCAGGAACAGTAGCATACGTTCCTAGATTTACACCTCATGGATTCAGAAATGATACAAATGAAACGGTTAAATTGATGTTGATTTTTAATCCTTCTGAAAAGCGCGAAGGATTCTTTAAAGGTTTATATGAAACATTGAACGAAGTGCCTATTGACCCTGAAAAGTTTTTAAAGCTTTACAATAAATATGATAGCTTTCCGGTAGACACTTCTAATATGATACCAACAGGGGAATAAAAGACTAGAGGTAGCAAGGTAAAAAATAGATAGCGTTAATTGCCAAATCATAAATCGGTGCACATTAGCAAAGCCCACCAAATTTTTAATTTTACCGTCAAACTGAAAATTTGGCTAAGTGCTAAGCTGAAAGTAAGTGCGTTTAAACTTCTTACTATTCTTGTACCAACCGTTGGCAAGCAGTAACTAACATTAAATAGTATATAAAATGGGTTTAGCAACATATCTGGCCAAACAATTTCTTCCAAACCATCCGGATGGTTTGGAAGAAAAATAGCCGGAAGAGTTTTTAATAAAGCAAATGCTTCACTGGAAGATATGGGCTTGAAACTAATGGATTTAAAGCCTGATTCAACTGTTTTGGAAATAGGGTTTGGAAACGGGAGGCTGATTTCTAAGATGGCTCCCCGATTGGATACGGGTAAAATTGTAGGGATCGATATTTCAAAAGAAATGCTTGCTGAAGCAGAAAAGAAAAATAGAATGTTGATCTCAACAGGGCGAGTTGAGCTTTACGAGGCATCGGTGGGCAATATTCCCAGTGAGGACGAATACTTTGATAAAATATTTACGGCAAATACTATTTATTTTTGGCCTGATCCTGCGAGCGCTATTCAAGAAATTAGAAGAACATTAAAAATTGGAGGTAAAGCATACTGTGCCTTCAGGCCAGAGAATGAATTGAAAAATAATTCTGTAATCAAGTCCAACCTTACAATATTCAAAAACTTATTCTCGAAAGAAAGCATACAGATATTCTTAGAAGAAGCAGGGTTTGAGAACGTAATCGTGCATGAACAAATAGGAAAACCCTACAGTAATCTTATCGCTGTTGGAACAAAGTAACAAAACGACTTGCACATACGCTACACGCTATTTACTTCCCTTTTTAGCAAACTGGTAAACCACATTCACATATAGAATCTTGGTTAAGACCAAGATTTATTGTGAACAAATAACCGATTTTTGTTCCATCATCAATTACAAAATTATCATACCATGAAAAAGATCAGAATCACACTTTTAATTGCGTTGGGGCTTATTACAAGCCATGTTTATTCACAACAAAAACACCATACTATGACAAATCAGGAAGTAGTTGAAAAATTCTTGAGTGGATTTAATGACCCGAGTAAAATTCAAGCATCACTGGCTTTGTTAGCGGATGACTACCAATTCACTAATCCAATGGTACAGCTCCAATCCAAAGCGGAGTTTGTCGCATTGGCGCAGGAAATGGGTCAAATCTTAACGGGAGTACATCTCATCCGGAGTGCTGAAGATGGAGATTGGGTAGCGACATTTTATGAGTTCAAATCTTCTATACCGGGTTTAGAAAGCAACATGGCTACAGAATGGTTTAGGCTCAAGGACGGCATTATTCAGGAATCTCATTTGGTTTATGATGCTTCTGAATGGCGTAAAGTTTACGAACAAATGGAGCAATAGCTGAAATCTGCACGACGGTTATAGCCAGCAAAAGCTGGCTACGCCGCATATACGAGATTTTGTGTGTAATTTTGAATTGGATTGAACATCAATGTCAAAGAGCATGAAATCGAAGGTAAAGTCACTTAATCCTGACCAGTTCTTAGAAGAGTTCATGGTTTCCGGTTCAAAGCGGGACGAAATTTTTAAGCCAGACTTTGGGCGTTTTTATATAGCCAGAATGGAAGATCTCCGTAAAATTTCAAAACCACCTGTTCCGCCCGTCAGAGCAGAAACGCATACGGTTTTATTCCTGACTAAAGGTGTTCTAATAATGAAAGTCGGCTTAACCCCAGTTAAGGCTAGCAAAAATGAATGTGTAATAATTCCTGCCGGACAAGTTTTTAGTCACGCCCAAGAGGAAGATGAATCTGCTCATGGTTTTATTTGCGGGTTCAGTAACGATTTTTTAATAGGATTAGTAGGGAACAGTGAATTGCTGAAAAGATTCGAGTTTTTATCGGTTTGGGGTAATCCAGTTTTACGGCCTGAAGAAAAAATCGCTGAATTTCTAAATCAATCCTTTCAAAGGATTTTATATGAGTATTCACAAAATGGACTTGAAAATAAGCTGATAATAAAATCACATCTCATAGCTGCACTTTGTGACTTGAATGCGATCTATCAACCTCTTTCTAATAGTAAAAATCATACAGCTATTGAATTAGCGAACAAATTTAAAGAGCTGCTCCATCGGAATTTGCGCTCAAAACATAAGGTTTCGGAATATGCCTCCATGTTGTGCGTTAGTCCGAATCACCTGAATAAGTCGGTTAAATTGATTACGGGAAAAACACCCTCTGAATGGATTAGTGAGCGTTTAGTGATAGAAGCGAAAATATTGCTCTATCAATCCGGACAATCAATAGGTGAAATTGCCACAGAAATTGGGATCAATGACCAATCTTATTTCAGTAGATTGTTTAAGAAACACGAAGGTATATCTCCTCTGGCATATCGCAGAACAATTGAATCGTCCTAAACAGAGATTGCTCCATCCTAACATACCCAGATAGTCTCTATTTATCTTTGCGCTATCACTTAATTATAGTGCTGGTATTTAGCACCTCCCTTAAAACTGTTACGAAAATGGAAGCAATCATCTGTACAAAATATGGCTCTCCTGAAGTTTTAAAAATAGCTGCAGTAGATAAGCCTATCCCTAACGAAAATGAAGTGTTAGTGAAAGTGAATACCACCGCTGTTACGGCCTCTGATACGATTATCAGAGCACTGAAAGTACCGGGAGGGCACAATTTTCCCGTAAAACAACTTATGAAGTTTGCCATGCGATTGTTTATCGGGATCAACAAACCTAACAATCCAATACTGGGCTTAGTGTTTTCCGGGGTTATTGAATCGGTAGGTAAAAATATAAAGACATTCAACAAAGGAGATGAAGTTTTTGGTTTTACCGGCCAAAGTCGTGGGGCTTACGCTGAGTACAAACGTGTCTCAGATAAAGAAATAGCATCCGGTGAAATTGCACTAAAACCAAAAAATATCAGCCACGAAGAAGCTGCCGCAATTATTTATGGTGGAACATTAGTTATTCATTTCATGAAAGCGGTCAACATAACGAAAGGGCAAAAGGTACTAATTTACGGTGCATCCGGATCTATTGGTACTATTGCTGTACAATTTGCCAAGTATGCTGGGGCAGAAGTAACCGGAGTTTGTAGTTCCGAAAATGGTGAGATGGTAAAATCTCTGGGGGCAAGTAAGGTGATAGATTATACCAGAAAAGAGGCTATAAACCAATTAGAAAAGTATGATTTAATATTTGATGCTGTCGGAAAAAATAAAAGCTCAGAACTAAAAAAGCAATCCAAAAAATCACTTCTCAGGGGTGGTAATTATGTATCAGTGGATGATGGGTTCCTTAAGGTTCGGCCGGGATACTTGAAAAAATTGAATGACTTGATAGCCAATGAACACATCAAGGCGGTTATCGATAAAGCATTTTCTTTAACTGAAATCGTAGAGGCACACAGATATGTTGATACGGGACACAAGAAAGGTAGTGTAGTCATTAATGTACTTAGATAATGATGAACACACAAGCGTTTGCGTATTCGGAAATATCGCTAAATTAGTATGGTAGTTATGATCAAGTCGAAAGAAACCATACTGCTATTTGACCAGCCCTTGTTTACGAAGGTAAGTATGGAAACCCCTATGCGGGACACCTTACCCTTGCCTACCGGGGCCTGTTATGCCTATATTGTCAACGGTGACGGACAAAAGTTTTCCCCTTCGGGTGATCTTTCCGCCACTCCCGGACAGGTGATCCTCTCCTTATGCAACCTCACCCTAGGACGCATGATTTCCGACCAGCCTCAAGGTTCCGTAGAATCAATCGTTGTCCATCTAGGTCAGGAACTCTTGCAACGGGTGTACGAGGGCAACAAGCCGCAGCTATGGGAGGAGTTGGAAAAGCCGGTTACCCGATATGTAGTACAATCGGCCGCGGGCAATCTGGTTACCTACTACTTTGAAGGAATAGCCCAACTTTTCCACAATCAGGCGGCTCTAACCGAAGAATTGCTAGCCCTGAAGCTCAAGGAGATTGTGCTGTTGCTACTTCAAACCGATAACGCGAATGCCCGGCAGATTATCCGTAGCCTGTTTTCCGATCGCACTTTTACCTTCAAAGAAGTTGTAGATGCACACATCTGTACTCCTGCGTCTATTGAAAACCTGGCAATGCTAACCAACTGTAGTGTGTCTACCTTTAAGCGCAAGTTCTCAGAAATTTACCAAACCACCCCAGGGGCTTATATCACCAATAAGCGAGTAGAGCGGGTCGCCGATTTACTGAAAGTCTCCGACGAGGCCGTGAGTGCTATTGGCTACGACTGCGGCTTTAGCAGTCCCGAACATTTGTCGCGGGTATTTAAAAAGAAATACGGTGTTTCCCCTGCTAAGTACCGATTGAACTTTACAGTCAAGGAAAAGAACTTCTAGGTCAAAGGCGTCGCTACCGAAAGGGTCAACTTTGTAGTATAACTAAAACATACAAAGACATGACTATTTTAGATCAACATTCAATACCCTTTTCCCGAAAATCTCTTTTGTCAACCCTCTGGATTTTTGTGCTGATGAACATGATTTATGCCGATATACTAGGAACATTAAAGCCAGGATATCTGGACCAACTAGAGCGGTTAAGTACTGAGCTTACTCCCACTTCAGTGCTAACTTTCTCAATACTAATGGAAATTCCTATTGCCATGATTTTGTTATCCCGCATCCTGAACTACCGGGCCAACCGCTGGGCTAACTTTATTGCGGTTCCCCTGGCAATCTTATGGGTTGTTGTCCCCACGGTAATGCCCAGCCTGGGGGGTGGTACTCCAATCTCTTACTTGTTTTTTGCGACAGTAGAAGTAATCACTATGATTGTTATTTTCCGCCTCGCTTGGACCTGGCCGCAACCTAAAATAAAGCAAGTAGCATGAACCTAATTATTCTGAAAACTGATCTTACCACCAAAAAGAAGGTAAAGCTGATTGCCCCTACGCTGGATCAGCACCCCAGCATAAACCGCTGGAATGTAGATACCCAGGATATAGATAAGGTGCTACGCATAGAAGCGCTCTCACCATTATCCGAACAAAAAGTGCTCGGCCTCCTGCAACAGGCCGGCGTCCGGGCCGAAACCTTACCCGATTAAGCAACCAACGATGAAAGCATTTGTAAACAAGCAATACGGTTCACCGGAAGTGTTGAACCAAGAAGAAGTGTGCCCGCCTGCCCCGAAAGATCGGGAGATACTAGTGCAGGTAAAGTCCATCTCTATCAATCCGGCCGAATGGCATAGCCTGCGAGCCAGCATCTGGCTAATACGCTTAGCTTCTGGGCTAAGAGCCCCCCGAAACACTGTACTGGGGGCTGATATTGCCGGAGCCGTGGTGGCCGTCGGTAATCAGGTTACTTCTTTCCAACCGGGCGATTTGGTGATGGGGCGAGCGCAATCGGGTGGACTGGCTGAATACACCTGCCTACCTGAAAATCAAGCTACGCTCATACCATCACCGCTAGCTCCTGAAACCGCCGCCGCTACTCCGCTGGCTTCTATCACCGCACTTACTGCCTTACGCGATAAAGGACAATTGCTGGCGGGAGAAGAGGTGCTAATTAACGGAGCTTCCGGAGGTATTGGAACGTTCTCGGTGCAGCTAGCTCGGCTATTTGGAGCTGAAGTAACGGCTGTATGTAGCTCTTCCAATGCCGAGTTGGTTCATTCGCTGGGAGCCACTCATACAATAGACTATACCCAGCAGGACTTCACCCGAACAGGACAAACCTACGATCTGGTGATTGATCTAATCGGCAACCGCTCCGTAAATGATTTGAACCGGATTATAAAGCCTGGCGGGCGCTGTGTGTTGGTAGGGTATTCTAATTTCCGTCTTACGCTAAAATTTATTCTCAAAGGAGGCTGGCTTTCCAAAACCACTACCAAAAGGTTTATCGTGATGAACGCCAAAACCAAAACGGAAGACCTGGCCTACATTGGTCGGTTGATGAGCGAACAGAAGATCAAACCGGTGATTGATCGGCGGTATGCTTTTGCCGAAATACCCCGAGCATTTGATTACCTAGGTACCCGGCGCGCTAAAGGGAAAATTGTCGTGAGCGCACCCTAATTCCCTATGATCATGAAATGCAAGATTATCTGGAATTATAGTATCGGTTGGACGCTGGCGTTTCTATTCCTAGTGATTATCCGCGGTGTGGGAGCCACCGAAGATGGCGACCTGAAGTTTGACACCACCACCGGACTACTGGTTTCTTTGCCAGTTGGGCTACTCTTCGGGGCTATTTCCGGCTACGCTCAGATACTCACCGAACAGCACTTTTATAAAAAGACTCCGTTGGGGAAGCTGTTAGTCGGTCGAATACTGTTCGCCCTGCTATTTATGAGTGCTCTAATCTTATTGAACTACGCTGTTTATACTCTAATTGGCGGGAACAGTATTAGTCTAGCTGCCTTTGCTTTTAATGGTTACGGAAGCCTAGTGATGTACTTTTACTGGGTTTGCGTGGATCTGTTCATGGCTCTGCTCCGGCAAGTAAGCCTGATGCTGGGCGAAGGGAATTTGACCAAACTACTGCGGGGCAAGTTCTATTATCCTACTGAAGAAGAACGAATATTCATGTTTCTGGATCTACAGTCGTCCACCCACCTGGCCGAAAAGCTGGGACACGTGCAGTATAGTTTCTTGTTACAGGACTGCTTCGATGACTTAGGGGTTGTCGATCAAAATCGTGCCCAGGTGTACCAGTACGTGGGCGATGAAGTAATACTAACTTGGAATCTGCGAGATGGACTAAATCATCAATACTGCCTACGGGCTTACTATAACTTCAAAACCCGTCTGGAGAGTCGGAAACAGTACTATCAGCAGCGGTATGGTTGTTTCCCATTTTTCAAAGCGGGCTTGCACAGTGGAAAAGTGATCGTGACCGAGATAGGCAAGTTAAAAAAGGAAATAGCTTACCACGGAGACACACTCAATACCGCTGCCCGAATTCAGGAGAAGTGCAACGATTTTCAGCAGGAGCTGCTGATATCCGACCACTTACGCAGGCAGCTAAACGGTAGCCGAGCATTTGACTTTACCCCGATGGGAACCATACGACTCAAGGGCAAACAGACGCATACTCAGGTTTACGCGGTGTTGCCCCAGGCAGACCCTGGCGAAGAGCTAGAGCTAACCGTTAAGCAGCATTCAAAAACAGTAGATCAATTCATACAATGTTAACCTACGACAACTATGAATCACTCAACCATTAAATCCCCATTATCTCACTACCAGACAAAGCCCAGCTTCATCTTACCCCCAACGTTGAAAGAAAGACTGAAACTAGTATTAGTAGTGGCTATTAGCATCATCGTATTAGCCGTGATGATAATGAGACAGGAGTACGATGGTAGTGTCACTCTGGAAGATCGTTATCAGCAATTACTAAACATAGAGCTGGCCACTCATCCTCCAAGTAGCTCCAAAGAAGTGTTACTGAAAGCCAATCCGGTGCTGGTAGAACTTAGCCAACTGCTTACTCAGCGTAAGGCGCTACAGTTTGCGATGAACGACCTAACCCGTAGCCCCGCTCCGATGCAAGTTCAAGGGATGGAGTGCGAAAGAAAACGCTGCCAGCAACAAATTCAGCGAGTAGAACAAAGAATTAGCTATCTGCTTGAGGAACAGGAGAGAATTTACGCAAAAAGGTAAAATACATCATATTCTGCGTCTAGCATTAACTACTCGATTACTACTACGTGACTCTCAATAACGCAAAAACCCTAACCTATTGTTATTCAATTAGTTAGGGTTTAAAAAGTGACCTTGTTAGGATTCAAACCTAAAACCTCCTGATCCGTAGTCAGGTGCTCTATTCAGTTGAGCTACAAGGCCATCTGCTCAATCGGAATGCAAAGATAAGCAATAATTTTCTTTTTGGGCAAGAACAATCCCGGAAAGAAAGATACGTTTTTTAGCAAATGTCTGAGGAAAGCACTTGTCCCTGATATAATTGTTTTACCTTTGCAAGCGTGTTTATAAAAAGGTTTAGAGAAAAATAGTTCAAGGTGTTACACTACAAAAATATTCTAGGCGGGGTTTTCGCTCTCCTATTCTTCATCACAACTTCAGTTCAGGCTCAGGAAACTAGCACTACCACCTTTGAGGGGGCTCAGCCCGATCTTCCCGGTATGTTGTTGCTAGATTTTGGGTTTAATTTTTTAAACAATGCGCCCGATTCGCTAAATACCCGTATGTGGGGCTCTCGGGGGTTTAATGTTTACTATTTGTACCCCATTCCTATTGGGGAATCTAAATTCTCGTTGCATACCGGGCTAGGGCTAGGGTTTGTTAATTATAGTTTTGAGCGAGGGGTTACCTTGAGCGATACTCAGGACTCAACCCGAATTATCGCATTGGATAATGCAGTATATCCTTCCTTGCAGAAAACGCAACTTACTACGCATTATCTGGATATTCCACTGGAGGTACGCTTCTTTGCTAAAGAAAACTACCGAGGCTTTACTGCCGCAGTAGGTGGACGGGTAGGTCGATTGATCAACTCATTTACCAAAATTAAGTACGAAGACAATGGTACAAACGAACAGGATAAATTCAAGCGTCGTTATAACCTTAACCCCTGGCGCTACGGCGCTTATGCTAAAGTAGGCTTCCGGGGTATCACCCTTACCGGGCAGTATATGTTCTCCGAGCTTTTCACATCGGGTGAGGGACCTCAGGTGAATAACTATAAGATAGGAGTTACCATTGGCTTATTCTAAGTAAACTTCATTAAGGATAATCAGGTAAGCCATTCTGAAACTCAACCTGACGGGTCTGATGGTTGATACGACAACAATAGTGGCGCAACCCGTTGGTAATTGCTATATAAGGAGCTTGCAAAGTATAGTTATACCAAGCCGATTGTTGAAACGTGCTTTCATTCAGTTTCACTTTGGGCGATTTACACTCTACTACCAAAAATGGATGAGCATCTTTGTCGTATACAACCATATCGGCCCGCTTTTTTTGACCATTTACTACTAAAGCTCCTTCAACTTTGAGCAAGGCTTTAGGATAGCGTAAATGCTCGGTTAGGTAGTGGGCAAAATGCTGGCGCACCCACTCTTCTGGTGTTAGGGCAACGTACTTTTTACGAAATACATCAAAAATCATCCGCCCGGTATCTTGGGTCATAATTTGGGGGATAAACGCAGGTAAGTTTAGTGGTGGTAGTAATTCAGGCATGATCTTAGAGTGTTCTGGTGTTAAAGTATTACAGTATTTTTGCTTTCTGGGTTTACCCAATACCTTCGCACGCTAACACAATAACACCATTGTACCATAACGCTTAAACAATTTTATCTGCTAACTTCGCATTTGAAGTAAGTAACTACTACAATTTAGTATGCTGCCTCAGTATATCCAGCAAATTATTACGTTAGGAAGCATATTGCTACTATTTGTGGCTATTTTCCGAGAGTGGGTGCGGCCAGCACTGGGTTTTTTAGGTGTTGTGCTAGGTTTAGTACTCTTGGGTATTCTCACGCCTCAGCAAATGCTGATGGGGTTTTCCAACGAGTCTATCGCCAGTGTGGTGCTTCTGGTTGTGCTAAGTTCAGCACTAAGCAAGAATTTTCAGATCGAGACCGTAATTGACCGACTTTACCACCTGGGTAAGCGGGATACACCATTAGGTTACCGCAGTTTTTTATTCAGAATGATGGTGCAGGTGGCCGCTCTATCCTCTTTTATCAATAATACTCCGGTAGTTGCCCTGATGACTCCCTACGTATTCAACTGGGGAAGAAAGTATAATATAAGCCCGTCTCGCTTGTTGATCCCGCTGTCCTATGCTACCATTATGGGCGGAATGATTACCCTAATTGGTACATCTACTACATTGGTACTCAACGGTTTTATGACGAGTAATGGAATAGATAGTATTCCGGGTTTGAGTTTGTTACTTATTGGCAGTGCGGTTTGTGTAACTGGCATTTTATTTATTGTTCTCGTTGGTTACCGTTTACTGCCTAATCATCAGGATATTCTGAACACTTTCAAGGAAAACCAACGGGAGTATCTGGTAGAAACGGCGTTACAAAACAATTCCCCTCTGATTGGTAAAACCATTACCGAAGCGGGGTTAAGAAATCTTCGGGGGATGTACCTTGTCGAAATTATCCGAACTAAACGAGTCATTTCCCCGGTTAGGCCGGAAGAGAAGCTTCATCGGGAAGATGTACTTATTTTTGCTGGAGCAACGGAATTTATCCTTGATCTGACCAGCAATGGTCGGGGTTTGGTGTTACCCCAATACGATGATACCAAGAAGCGAGATGCAGTAAAAGTAATCGAAGCGGTGGTAGGTGCCAACTCCAACCTAATCGGCTACACGGCCAAAGAGATAGATTTTCGGCGTCGTTATGATGCTGCTATTGTTGCCATTCACCGAAACGGGGAACGATTGAGTGGTAAGATTGGAGAAATCAAGCTACGGCAGGGTGACTTACTACTGTTGTATGCCGGGCGGGACTTTCGTAACCGGGCTGATTTGTATCGGGATATTTTCATTGTCTCCCAAGTGAAAGAGTTCTTGCAGCCTAAGCGTAAAAAGACCTTTTTATTTGTACTAGCTACTGCAGCGTCAATTGGCGCTCTCCTGATGGGTTTTGTCTCACTATTCACGGCATTGCTGGTAATTTTTGCGGCTATGGTGGGACTACGAATGATTGCGCTATCGGATGTAAAACGGGAGGTGGATATCAATATGGTCGGCATTTTGGTGTTCTCGCTAGCACTGGGTCAAGCCATGATTACTACCGGAAGTGGTGACCTAGTAGCACAGCAAATCCTGGGGATTACTGCTGCTTTCGGCCCCACTGCCGTATTAGCTAGTTTACTGATTATCACCACAATACTCACTTCCTTTATTACCAACGTAGGGGCGGTATCTATTGTGTTTCCACTGGCCTACGCTATTAGCAATACGTTGCAAATAGACGGAACGCCGCTGTATTTAGGAGTTGCCTACGCTGCTTCATCGGCATTTCTGACTCCTATCGGTTACCAAACCAATCTAATTGTCTACGGCCCTGGTGGCTACAATTTTCGCGATTTCTTCCGTATTGGCTTACCTGTGACCATTATCTACTTGGCTACTGTACTGGGTATGATTAAACTGCTGTACCCTGACTTCTAATAAGAATGATTGATGAATAATGACCGTGCGACGATCGCTGATGATTAATGAATAATACCCACCGACATTAATCGCTAATCATTCGTCATTACTGTGTAGTTTTTAAAAATAATTGCGATCTTACGGGGTATTGAAAATAAACAATAGCCTAATGGACAGAAGATCCGCACTGAAACAAGCCGCTCTACTAGCTGGAGGTTTAGCCTGGCTTCCCGCCTGCGACTTTGGACCGCAGCGCGTAGCCGTAGCCCTGGATAATTTACAGCTTGACGTAAACCTTCAGGATTTACTGGCAAAAGTAGCCGCTACTATCATTCCTTCTGGTGAAGATAAGTCCGATGAGACATCACCCAGTGACGACTCAATGGGAGCTGAAGAGTTGGATTTGTACCGCTTCATTCTGGTAATGGTAGACGATTGTATGGAAAAAGAAGATCAAGAGGCGTTTAGTAATGGTCTGCAACAGCTCGTTCCCTTCACCAAAGCCTATTTTGAGAAGCCATTTCCCCAGAAAGAGACGATGGAGAACGAAGCGATTCTTACTCAATTGATGGAAATGAAGGATGCTCCTGCTGCAAAGGAGGGGATTGAGATTTCTCCCACTGAGCAGTTGAAAGATATCCAGGCTTTCTTGGGAATTACCAAGCGCTACACCGTTCAGGGCTACATGGCTTCTGAATACTTTATGACCGAAAAATTTCCTTATAAACTTGTACCCGGTGCTTACCAGGGTTGCGTTTCTACCGACGGACTAACTGTAATGTAATGGCAAATTTCGCAATAGATAGTAAAGATAATCGTACCTACGACGCCATCGTGATCGGCTCCGGCATTAGTGGCGGATGGGCTGCCAAAGAGCTGTGTGAGAAGGGTTTAAAAACCCTGGTACTGGAACGCGGTCGCAATGTAGAGCATATCAAAGACTACCCCACTACCAATATGATGCCCTGGGAGTTTGATCACCGGGGGCAAATTCCAGAAGAAATTCAGAAGGCCAATCCGGTAATTAGCCGATGCTACGCCTTTCATGAAGATACTGAACATTTCTTTGTAAAAGATACCGATCATCCCTACGTACAGGACAAACCCTTCGACTGGATTCGGGGCTATCAAGTCGGTGGAAAATCCTTGCTGTGGGCGCGGCAGGTGCAGCGTTGGAGTGACTATGATTTTGAAGGTCCGGCTCGCGATGGTTTTGCGGTCGACTGGCCTATTCGCTACGAGGATATTGCCCCTTGGTACAGCCACGTAGAAAAATTTGCCGGAATCTCTGGTAATAAAGATGGTTTAGACAACCTGCCGGACGGGGAGTTTCTACCGCCGATGGATTTAAACTGCGTAGAAAAGTACTTCAAAGAAAAACTGGAAACGCAGTATTCGGGTCGTAATTTAATTGTGGCTCGCTGCGCGCATCTATCTGAACCTCAGGCAATTCATTTAGAACAGGGACGGGGACAGTGCATGAATCGTAACCTCTGCCAGCGAGGTTGCCCTTTTGGCGGTTACTTTAGCAGTAACTCATCTACATTGCCCTGGGCGATGAAGACCGGAAACATGACGCTGCGTCCGAATGCGGTAGTGCAATCCATCATCTACGATGAGGAAAAGGGGAAAGCTACTGGGGTGCAAGTAATTGATGCGGAGACCAAAGAAAGCATTGAGTTTTACGCTCCACTCATTTTCGTAAACGCCAGCGCGCTACATACGAATACACTACTGCTCAATTCCAAATCCAATCGCTTCCCGGAAGGATTAGGTAACGATAACGGTTTATTGGGTAAATACGTAGCCTTCCACATCTACCGAGGTAAAATATCAGCGGCTTACGATGGAGAGCTGGATAATACCACCGTGGGGCGTCGACCTACTTCCGGTTACATTCCTCGTTTCCGCAATGTGTACAAGCAGGAAACTGACTTCTTACGGGGTTATGCCTCCGGCTTCGGAGCCCGCCGCCACATTGAACGGGATTACGACGGCATTGGCCAGTCGCTAAAGGATAATCTGCTGAACCCTAAGTGGGGTAACTGGCGGGTGAACTCCCATATGATGGGTGAAACCATTCCGAAGGAAACAAATACCGTAAGCCTTGACCCTACCCAAACCGACGAGTGGGGTATGCCGCTACTGAAGATCAACGTAGACTACGATGATAATGACGAAAAGATGATCCAAGACTTCTTTGAGCAGTTTACCGAGATGTACGAACGGGCCGGTTTCACCGATATTCAAACCCGTGACACCGGTCAGGCACCCGGACTGGATATTCACGAAATGGGCGGAGTACGCATGGGTAAAGATCCTAAAACTTCCTTGCTTAATAAATGGAATCAGCTACATGCTTGTCCCAATGTCTTCGTCACTGACGGCGCTTCCATGACATCTACCAGCACCCAGAACCCATCACTTACTTATATGGCCTTCGCCGCCCGCGCCGTAGACTATGCCGTGCAGGAGAAGAATAAGCTGAATTTGTAGATCTGATTGTTATCTAAAGAGAAGACAACTGAAGCTTCGGTTGTCTTTTGCAATGGCAGATGAAAACATTTGTAGATCACTTAACATCAGAGCTTGACAGTATCAAGCAGAGCATGTTTGAATTATTAGATAATTCACGTATTCTACATCGAGAGCATGATTATTCTTCCTATGTAATCACAATTGCTCCTAACTATTATTGGGATAAGCCGACAGAGGAAGAAATAACTCAGCAAATTAATATTAAGAAGATTTATAGGCAGTGGATTGAAGTGTGTAGGCTTTTTACAGAGAATCTACCTGATGAATCTAAAAAGAAAATTGAAGAGATCGATAAGTTGATAGTCAACTGGTTAGAAAAGAAAAACGAGTGGGGCGCTTCTGTTCCAAGTACAATTTCTAAAGCTAAAAGTATACTGGAGAGCGAAATGCAGTTTCTGTATCAAACTCTAGCGTTATATGCTAAGATCGGTAAAAGACAAATGATTCTAGTGCCAGATACAAATGCTCTTATTCAGAAACCTGAGCCAAAAACCTATAGAACACTTACTGGGGAAAAGTCAATCACAATTGTATTTCTTCCTACGGTTCTAAGCGAGTTGGATGGATTAAAAGTGAAGTCACTCAATCCTAATTTTCAGAAGAAAGTTAAATCTGTTATCTCAAGATTGAAAGGCTACAGAAGACAAGGAAATATGATTGAGGGAGTGACTGTCGAGAAGACTATTACTTTGAAAATGATAGCATCAGAACCAAACTTTAAAAACACATTTTCTTGGTTAGATAAAGAAAATAATGATGATAGAATTATCGCAAGCACTTTAGAAATCCAAAAGGAAAATCCCTCATCAGTCGTTTGTATCGTCACTAGTGATATTAATTTGCAAAACAAGGCGGAAGTGGCAAAGCTTTCATATTTGGATGTTGATTAATAAATAGGTAGTGATCAGTTTCTATTCAACTAACAACTCCAAAGCTGCCGCACTCATCGCCCGGATACCGGTTTTGATAGTGGGTTCGGGTAGTGGGGCGTAGAAAGGAGAGTGTAATGAAGGTAGCTTAGTTCCAGTTTCTTCCGCTTCTTTTACCTTCTGCGGATCTACCGCACCCAGCCAGAACATACAGATGGGTACTTTCTCGTCCTGCATACCAAAGCGGCTAAAGTCCTCACCCACCATATTGGGTGGGGTTTCCACTACTTTATCCTCACCCAACGTTTCTTTAAATACCGTCACCAGCCGATTGGTGAGTTCGGTATCGTTGATAGTGGCCGGAGTCTGCGGGTCGCGAATGCTGATTTTGGGATATTTTTCTTCGGGTAATCGGGCTTGTTGGGCAAGATTTTTAGTAATTCTATGCAGTGCCTCTACAATCTGATTGCGCACCTCGGGCGAGTAGGAGCGTAGTGTTAGTTGCAGCTTCACTTCATCGGGAATGATGTTGTAGATCGTACCGCCGTGAATGGAACCTACCGTCACCACCGCCGGGTCAATCGGATTAATCTCCCGACTGACAATAGTTTGGAATGAGTTGATCATCTGGGCGGCTAGCACAATAGGGTCTTTGGTGGTGTGAGGAGCGGCTCCGTGTCCGCCCTCGCCGTAAACGGTAATATCAACCATATCCACACTGGCCATAAACGCTCCCGCTCGATAGCCGACTGTTCCAGCAGGTAGCGAAGCATTATCGTGCAGTGCAATAGCGTAGTCGGGTACGGGAACCTTGTCGTACAGATTGGCTTTGAAGAGTGCATCCGCCCCAAAACCACTTTCTTCTGCCGACTGCGCTACCATCACCAGCGTACCGCTCCACTGGTCTTTCATTTCTACCATTGTTCGGGCGGTACCCAAAAATACTGTCATGTGAATGTCGTGCCCGCAGGCGTGCATTACGCCCACGGTCTCTCCGGCAGCGTTGGTGCCTTTAGTGGTGCTGGCGTAGGGCACTCCGGTTTTCTCTTCCAGTGGCAAGGCATCCATATCGGTACGGATAAGTAGCGTGGGGCCTTCGCCATTTTTCAGTACTCCGGCCAGATTGTACATGCCCAGGCGTTCCTGCACTTCAAAACCTAAACTGGTCAGCTCATCGGCAATCAACCGAGAGGTTTGTTCTTCCTGAGAAGAAAGTTCGGGGTTTCTGTGGAGGTATTTGTATAGTGTATCTAGCGATGGATATTGCTTATCGATAAACTCCTGGATTTCCGCGTCAGCAGAGGGTTGAGCAGTTAGGCCACTACTGACCAGTAGTAGTATGAATAAGGAAATGACGTTTTTCATAGAGCGGAATGATAACCGAAACACATTACTTTTACCGTAGGGAGATTTGAGGCTGAAAGTTTTCACCGTTGACGGTAACGTTTTGCATTAGAATATTTTCTGCAAACTCGATTTGGCTACTGTCACCAGCTTGATTAATTGTGATGTCCTGAAGAAAAACTCGTTGGATGGGGGCAGCTTCTACACCTACGATCTTGAAGGGGCGTTCGTTTACCGTCTCGCAGCTGATGTTACTTACGTAGAAATCGTTGAACTGAGTAGGGTAGTTATTGCCCCGGTAGCCGTGATAGTCCATGCGAAAGATGAACATAGCCTCGTCGCAGCTCGCAATTTCTAAATTACGGATATATACTTGCTCTACTTGTCCACCCCGATCAAGATTACACTTGAAATTGAGGGCGTGTTTACCATCGCGTAGTTGGCAGTCTTCCACGAATACATTCCGTACTCCACCCGACATCTCCGAACCAATGCACACCGCGTTCACCCCGGAAGCTAGTGTACAATTCCGTATAATTACATTCTCGGTGGGGGGGCGATTCCAAGCATCCTGATCGCGCCCGGCTTTGATAGAAATAGCATCATCGTGAGTATTCACCGTGCAGTCTTCGATCAGTACATCGGTGCAGGAGTCAGGGTCAATCCCATCGTCGTTGGTAGTTCCGGCTTGAATGTTGAGGCCGCGAATAGTCACATTGGTACAAAATACCGGATGAACCGTCCAGAACGGACTACTCTTCAGGGTAACTCCTTCAATCAGTACGTTTTCGCACTCATAAAACTCAATCAGCGTAGGGCGTAAGTAATGGTCTTGGCCATCACCGTAGCCATCGTCCTGACTGTCACCGTCAAGATCCAAAAATCCGTTGCCAAACACGCGCTGCTCTTCGGGAATGGTATCATTGCCCATCTGGCGTAGTACTTTTTTATCTGCATCTTGGTTTTTTCCATCGTTATCGCGCTTCCACAACGCCCAGGTTCCTTCGGTTTGCCCGTCAAGCGTACCTTTGCCAGTCACGGCAATATTTTCCTGCTGATAAGCGTAAACCAGGGGTGAATAATTGTAGGCGACGGTTCCTTCCCAGCGAACTTTTACTAGCGGGGTGTAATCTTCCGGATTAGTGCCGAATAAGACCGTTGCTCCTTCTTCCAAATGCAGATTAACGTTACTCAGCAGATGGATAGGCCCATTACTCAGATAAGTTCCGGCAGGGACGACCACCCGTCCACCCCCGGCTTCGTGGCAGGCTTCTACTGCTTCCTGGAAAGCATTGTGAGAGTCAAAGGTAGAGTCGTTTTTTGCTCCGTAATCCAGTACCTTGATCTCTTGTTGAGGGAATATAGGTGCCTGGATACGGCTGAGAATTTCGTCTACTTGCTGCCAGCCTTCTACTTCCTGAGTTTGAGCAAATTCATAGGTAAAGGCATCGGTAGTTTCAACTGACTTTTCACTGGGGTTAGTGCAGGCAATGAGTAGCAGAAACAGTGAGCCAAATGGTTTATTAGCAAATTTTGCCATTCTCTACATTCTTTAAGTGCCTCAAGATACGAGAGAACTAAGAAGAATGACAACTTCTGTTGCCGATTATAATACGGATTTACTAGCGGTACTTCCCTGAATATAATTGTTTACACTATCCGGTACAGATAATGCCTGGTTCATTGCTGGGTCGGGGATAGCTTCTCCGGTAGCTACTCGTAAAGGTAGCACTCCCGCCCATACGGGTAGTTCGTAGTCGGCCTCATCGTCTTTGGGCGGGCCTGTACGAATCTTGGCTGAAGCCTCTTCTATTTTCATCGCTAGCACTTTAGTAACCTTTAGCTCCTGTTCGCTTGGGGTACGAACTTCGTCCCACCGCCCTTTTATAATCTGTTCAGTGATCACGAAAAGTGCTTGTTCTTTCTGATCATCCGGCACTAAGCGAGCGGTTCCGAAGAGTACGGCCGACCGATAGTTGAAGCTGTGGTGCATAGCGGAACGTGCCAACACAATACCGTCGGTATGAGTGACAGTAACACAGACTGGGGTACCCTTTTCCAGTTGGTTTAGCATTCGGCTACCAACTGCACCGTGTAAGTAAATCGTATCGCCTTCTCGCCCGTAGGCATTGGGAATTACATAGGGCTGGTCGCCAATAGTAAAACCTATATGGCAAATATAACCAGCATCAAGAATCTGATAAACGGTTTCTTTATCATAGTGACCTCGCTTGGGCGAACGTTTGACGGTGTTACGGGATGATTTAGGATAATTACTCATCATTCAAGATTTATATTGATTTCTAATTTGATTCAGAAGTTCCACCAGTTGAACTAGATCATTTTGGGTAGTTGCGTAATTTGTGATACAGGCTCGTAAAGTTATGGTGTCGCCCATCATCGGATATGTCGATAGCTAGGCCTGACCGGACGATACAACTTTTCGACAGACGAAGGGAATGAAATTGGGGTCAGTCGCCCAGTGGGGGTCGGTAAAGCAAATAATTGGTAGTTCTGTCTGGTTTTTAATCTCCCAGCCACTGCTAGTCAACAATTTTCGTAACTCATTGCCCGATTGCATCTGTTGCCGGACTAAAGCGGCAAAGCCTTCCCAGCCAACCATCCGTAGTGTCAAATACAGTTTGAGTCCTGAGAATCGTCGAGACCACTGAATCGAATGAGAATACGGATCGGTTATAGCCATTCCGGTAGTATCCTTGGGCATATAATCCGTACTGATACCGAATGTTTGGCCTAGTAAGTCAGGGTGACGAGTTAGCAATAAGCTAGTACTCATTGGCATAGAAAGCCACTTATGGGCATCAAAGGTGATGGAATCAGCCTTTTCTGAACCCATCAACAAGCGTTTAGTACTTTCTTCTAGCACTACTGCTCCGCCGTAGGCAGTATCCAGATGCAGCCAGAGATTATTTTGCTGGCAGAGTTCGGCAATTTTCTCAATAGGGTCAATTGCCCCGCTCCCTGTGGTGCCTCCGGTAGCTACCACCATAAACGGCTCATGGCCTTGCTCAATATCCTTCTTGATTTGCCGATCTAGTTCCGGTACACTCATCCGGAACTGCTCGTCAACCGCAATCTCTTTTACTGAACTAGCACCTAACCCAGCAACCCGAGCGGCTTTTACTACCGAGTGATGGCTTTCGGATGAAGTATAGATTATTGGTCTTTTCACTATCTCTACTAACCCGTGCTGATTATGCTTAGGAAAACGATGGGTTAGCGCTAGTTGTACTGCGGTTAGGTTAGCCTCGGCTCCGCCGGTAGTAAAAACCCCATCAGTGCTATTGCGTTCGTATCCAAAGCGATGACCCATTTCCTGAACAAGGTAGTTCTCAACTTCTACGGCAAAAGGGGCGTGACTCCAGGCGGCCAATTGCGGGTTGAGTGCGGCAGTTAAGGTGTCAGCTACGACACCTGGAAAAGCGGCTCGAGGATTAAACAATCCGAAGTAGCGAGGATGTGGAGTGTGTACTGCGAAGCGGGTCATGCCCTCCATAACATGTTCCAGAGCTTCGGAAGGGGAAAAGGTAGATTGGGCATTTATGTGTTCCTGTACTTGCTGCTGATTAAGTTTAGGAGCTACCTCCAGTTGGGCAGTGTCAGTATAAAACGTTTCTACGTGATTCTGAAGATGCTTCCAGAGTATTTCGCGATCAGTCGGGGATAAGTCAAAATTCATTGTTGTAAAATGACCTGGGTAGAACTATCGTCTTTCGGGCGGAATACCAGTGTACTTATTCAGCAGCTGACGATGCTCTTCCATATCTACTGGTTTCTGTACTCTTTTATCCGATGCTGGATGTTTCGCTAGTTGTTCTTTAGGGCGGATAGGACGGGGAGTAAAACCACCTCCGCAGTTAGGACACACATTTTGTAGTATCGTTTCTACACAGTGTTGGCAGAAGGTGCACTCATACGTACAAATCATGGCCTCAGTTGAATCATAGGACAAGTCCTTGTTACAGTGTTCGCAGTTGGGTCGTAAGGCGAGCATACCATTGTTATTTGATTATCATTGAGCAAAACTATACTTTTATAGGCCCCGTTATATCCACCAGTTTTTACAATCTCGATGGGCCAGCTATATCCTTGGAAGACGAGTATTCCCCTTGATCGGCAAAGCAGCCGACCGCTGTATCTGCAAATTGTGGATGCGCTGATTCGGGAAATAGTATCCGGTCGTTTAGCATCGGAATACAAAATGCCGGGTACTCGCAATCTGGCTTCACTGCTGGAAGTAAATCGAAAAACGATGGCTATTGCCTACGATGAGTTGACCGCTCAGGGCTGGTTAAAAACCATTCCGGCTAAGGGTACTTTTGTTTCGGACTCTCTTCCCAAACTGCATCCGGTAGCCCCCCAAAATGCTCCACCTTCTGCCCACCTACCGGAAACCGCTCGTTTCACCATTCGTAGTTCTATTTCACCGTTCAGAACAGCGCCCAAATCCCTGCTACGAATCACCGACGGTTCACCCGATGTTCGGTTAGCTCCGACAGAGGAGTTGTACCGTTGGTGCCGACAGGTGGCTAAATCAGCTAGCTCGTTGCGTTATCAGGATGAGCAAGGTGATCCGTACTTGCGAGAAATACTGGCACAGTACCTCCGGCAAACTCGAGGGTTAGTCTGCCAGCCCGAACAGTTACTAATTACCCGTGGCAGCCAAATGGGTATTTTTTTGGCTTTCAAAGCACTCTTGCAATCCGGCGATACGGTGATTGTAGGGGAAGTTAGTTATCCTGAAGCCAATCGGGTGATTGAGCTTTGCGGAGGAGTACGGCAGGAAGTACCCGTAGACGAGCAGGGATTGTCTACTGATGCTATTGAAGCTATTTGTCAGCGCCAGTCGGTTCGGGCACTCTACATCACTTCTCACCATCATTATCCTACTACCGTCACGCTTAGCATTGATCGCCGGGTGAAGTTGCTAGCGTTAGCTCAGCAGTATGGCTTTGCCATTGTAGAAGATGATTACGACTATGACTTTCACTACGCTAGTAGTCCGCTATTGCCCTTAGCCAGTTTGGATACGCAGGGTTGTGTAATTTATCTGGGTTCATTTACCAAATGCATTGCCCCGGCTATTCGGGTGGGCTACCTGGCCGCACCAACTAATTTTATTCAAACAATTACTCCTTACCGCCGACTGATTGACCGGCAGGGTGATCCGGTGATGGAGCGGGCTCTAGCCAGGTGGATTGAAGCAGGAGATTTACAACGCCACGTGAAAAAGTCGCTCCGAATTTATCGCGAACGCCGAAATTTTCTGAGTCAATACCTTCACGAGCGATTAGGGCACGCCCTCTCTTTTCAGGAACCGGAAGGCGGTATGGCTACTTGGGTACGTTGTGCTCCAACAGTAGATACTTTAGCACTAGCTCAGTATACTGCTAAGCGAGGAGTTTCATTAGAAGGAGTAGAACACTGGCAGAACCATCAAGGTATACGCTTAGGCTTTGCTTCTCTTACTTCGGATGAACTAGCGCAGGGAATGGATATTGTTACCGAAGGATTTAATCAGCTTTTAACCAAAAAATAGCTTAAACACTTGACTATTTTTTAACTTATTTCTAATTATGTAGGTACCTACGTAATTGTTTCATTATGCACAACCAAGATGTTTTCTCCAAGCTAGGGTTGCTGAGTCTAGGTAGCCGCCTTAAGCGATTGAGTGACCAGATGATGTACCAGGTCAGTGACATTTACCGTCATCGGCAAATTGATTTTGAACCCAGTTGGTTACCGGTTTTCTCACTGTTGCAAGACGGTAAAGCCCGAGCCATTACCGATATTAGCCAAGCATTGGGACTAGCTCACCCTTCAGTGATTCAGATTACTAACGCCATGATTAAAAAGGGAGTAGCTACTTCTCAAAAAGACCCTGCCGATTCGCGTCGTCGCTTGATTCAACTAACCGAAGAAGGAAAGGGAACGCAGGCTGAATTAACCGAAGTTTGGGATGATATTCGGCAGTCCGTAGACCAAATTATGCACGACGCCAACTGTGATTTACTTCAGGATATTGAAGCCGTAGAGAAGGTAATGACCCATCAGAATTTATTTTACCGAACCGAAAAGCAGTATCTACAACGCACATCAGCGTCACCTACAGTAGAAATTATTCCCTACGAAGATATTGCACATCGCCAACTTTTTAGAGATCTGAATGTAGCCTGGGTGCAACGGTGGTTTACCATGGAACCAGCTGATTACGAAGTGTTAGATTACCCACAGGAGAATATTATTGATTCGGGTGGGGCTATTCTCATGGCAAAATTAGATGGGGAAGTGGTAGGTACCTGCGCCCTTATCAAAGTAAACAGCCATTTGTTTGAATTATCTAAAATGGCGGTAGCCGAGAAAGCCCGAGGAAGTGGGATAGGTAGACAGTTGGGACAGGCCGCTCTGGAAAAAGCGCGGAAATTGGGTGCGAAAAAAGTGAAGTTATACTCTAACGATATTCTAAAACCCGCCCTCCGATTGTATCAGAAACTAGGGTTTCAGCATGTATCCCTCGATGCTAGAGCAGAAAAGTATGCTCGGTCAAATGTGAAAATGGAGATAGACCTAACCGTAAAAGAAACTGTATAAATGCCGCAACTTTCGGGTATTTTACCCCGCTATCCATTTCTACTTTTGTTATACACTAATCAAGAAAAGAAATGAACACCCAAGACCGTATCAACTTCGATCGTATTGCCGAGGCAATTGAGTACATCCAAGGTAATTTCAAGGCGCAGCCTAGTTTAGATGAAGTAGCCGAAAAAATCCACGTCAGTCCTTTCCACTTTCAGCGTATGTTCTCAGAGTGGGCGGGTACCAGTCCAAAGAAGTTCTTACAGTACATTAGCCTGAATCACGCTAAGAAGTTGCTGAAAGAAAATCAGGCCACGCTGTTTGAAACAGCCTATGAAACCGGACTTTCCGGTACTAGCCGCCTGCACGATCTGTTTATCAATATTGAAGGGATGACTCCGGCAGAATACAAAAACGGAGGCAAAAATCTGGCGATTAACTACAGTTTTGCCGAAAGCCCGTTCGGTAATGTGATTGTGGCATCCACTACCAAAGGTATTTGCCATTTGGCCTTTTCGGACAATGATGATGAAGCCTTCTCAGTATTACAAAATCAGTTTCCGAAAGCCAATTTTCGTCAGAAAACGGATTTGATCCAGCAGAATGCGCTGTTTATCTTCACCCAAGACTGGCAGAAACTACCGAAGATAAAGCTACACCTGAAAGGTACACCCTTTCAACTGAAAGTATGGGAAGCGTTGCTGCAAATCCCGATGGGGCAGTTTTCTACCTACGGAAGCATCGCCCAGCAGATTGATCACGCCCGAGCATCCCGGGCGGTAGGTTCGGCGGTAGGCAGTAATCCGGTCGCTTTCCTTATTCCCTGCCACCGGGTGATTCAATCTACCGGTCATATTGGGCAGTACCATTGGGGAAGCACCCGGAAAACTGCTATCATTGGTTGGGAAGGAGCCAAAACCGCAATTGCTAGTTAAATACACCGGATAGTCACTTCGGTGACTGTCCTTCTGGTTTCTTCGTAAATGTTCCGCCATATTGAGTTAAATCAGGCTAAGTTATTTCGACTAATAAAAAGAAGTACGGTAGTACTAGCCGGAAATAGGAAGCTAAAAATCTACGGCAGGCTTCATTGTAAGTCGGGTAAGCGAATGAAGCGAGAGAATCGGGTTTTCTTTGTAAACGAACCGGAAGCCCTAGCACAGGGTTATCGTCCTTGCGGTCATTGTATGAGAACTGCGTATAAAATCTGGAAAGAAGCAAAAGTAGAAAATTAAACATTACAGATTAGTAGCAAAAGATGAATAATGAATCATTAGACCTTAGTTTAGAAGAATTTGAGCAGCTTTTAGGGCAGAGTAGTAAGCTAGTCATCAACCAGTACCAGGGATTGAATGAGAAAAAAGCCTACCATGATTTTACCCAGGCCGAAGTAGAAAGTTGGTTTGATGAGCCTCTGCCTTCGGATGGAAAAAGCAATAGTGAGTTGCTGGAAGAGGTACGGAAGAAAGTGCTAGCTACTGCCACGAATAACCTGGGTCCACATATGTACGGCTACGTGATGTCGGGCGGAAATCAGGTCTCTACAGTGGCGGAGTTGCTGGCGACTACCATCAACCAGAATGCTACTAAGTGGCATTTAGCCCCGGCCATAAGCGAGATTGAAAAGCGGGTGATTCGGTGGACAACCGAAATGATTGGCTATGCTCCTGATGCGGGAGGAGTATTGGTAAGCGGAGGCTCAGCAGCCAACCTGACCGGATTAACCGTAGCTCGTAATATCTTCTTTGAAAAGAAAAATATCAAACAGGAAGGACTATTCGGTCAGAAGCCATTTGTGGTATATGCTTCCGATCAGGTGCATAGTTGCGTTGATAAAAGTGTACAAATCTTGGGCATCGGTCTGAAGCATTTGAGAAAAATTCCCACCGACGATCAGTTTAAAATTGATACTCGAGCACTGGAAGAGCAAATTAATCAGGACATAAAGAATGATCTCACTCCTTTTTGCCTGATTGGTACAGCGGGTACGGTGAACACTGGGGCGATTGACAATCTGTCTGAGTTAGCTCGTCTTGCCAAGAAATACGAAATGTGGTACCACATAGATGGTGCTTACGGTGCGTTAGCATCGGTGCTGGATTCTACAAAAGAGAGCTACCACGGCATGGCGGAAGCCGACTCCATTGCCCTGGATTTTCATAAGTGGTTGTACCAACCCTTTGAAGCCGGTTGCACCCTAGTACGGGACTGGTCTTCGTTAAGAAGAACATACTTCAGTCAAGCGGAATACCTGGATACGGCTTTAGAGGAAGATAGTGACCGACTGGAGTTTAACGAGCACTATTTTCAGCTTTCCCGCAATGCCAAAGCTTTCAAAGTTTGGATGAGCATTAAATCCTATGGCTTCAAGAAAATAAAAGCGATGATTCAGCAGGACATTGACCTGACGAATTACCTGATTGAGCAAATACAGAAATTATCAGATTTTGAAGTTAAGGCTTATGGGTTAGCAGTAGCCTGCTTCCGCTACTTAGGCGATTGTCAGTCGGAAGAGGAGATTACGGCGGTCAACCAGCAGTTAATTCCCGCTTTGGAGAAGGATGGAAGGGTATTTATTACCAGTACTAAATTGAAGGGTGAACTGGTGCTCCGGGCTTGTTTCATTAATCACCGCAAGACCATCGAGACTACCGATTATCTGCTTTCGGTGATTAGGGAAGTGGCAGAGACAATTAGAAAATTGCAAATTACAAATTGCTGATTATAGGGTTGTAGATTTACCTGGGAGACAATTTTTAATTTTTCATTTGCAATTTTTATGACTAACCTGCTGCCCTACGATGGTACCGTTCACTACTACTGCAAGTTACTATCCGCTTCGGAAGCCAATCACTATTTGGGTTGTTTATTAGAAACTATTGCTTGGAAGCACGATGAAGCGGTGATGTTTGGTAAGCACATTGTTACTAAGCGTAAGGTAGCCTGGTATGGTGATGCATCCTACAGTTATACCTATTCCAAAAAAACTAAGCAAGCATTAGCCTGGACTGATGAGTTAAAAGCTCTAAAATATTTGGTGGAACACAAAACCGAAACTAAGTTTAACTCCTGCCTCCTGAACCTCTACCACAGCGGCGACGAAGGTATGAGTTGGCACAGCGACGATGAAAAAGACCTGGAAGAAAACAGTGCTATTGCTTCGTTAAGTCTCGGAGCCGAACGTAAATTCTCCTTTCGTCACAAACAATCTAAAGAAACGGTAGCCTTGATGCTAGAACACGGTAGTTTACTAGTAATGAAAGATATTACCCAGACCCACTGGCACCACCAATTACCGAAAACCAAAAAGGTTACTCAACCCCGTATTAATCTTACTTTTAGGAGTATGGTCAAATAAGAGCGGTTCAGCCCGCCCTAAGCCTTCTACCATGAGCCATCTACCCTTGGATATTTTTCAATACTACAATTAGGAAATTGTAATTCTTTTTGCTTAGTTGCAATACTACCGATAGGAAATTGTATGAAAACATATTCATTAGGTGAATTCGAAGAAATTGTATTACTAACCGTAGGCGTACTCTACGACGAGGCCTACGGAGTAGCTATCAAGGACGCTATTGAAGAACGAGCCGAGCGAAAAGTAAGTGTTGGGGCACTACAGTCGGCTCTAAAGCGACTGGAGAAAAAGGGCTACCTGGAATCTCGTCAGGGGGAAGCTAATGCCCAGCGAGGCGGTAAACCCAAGCGATACTACACCATTACCGCCTTCGGGAAACTAGCCCTTCAGCAGAACCGTGATATTCGGAATACTCTCTGGGAATCTATTCCCAAGCTGGCTCTTGACTTCAAATTCTCATGATCAAACGCTTGGCTTACCGCTTCTTTCGATGGTTCTGCCATCCTGACTACTTTGATGAAATTCAGGGTGATCTGGAAGAACTCTATCAGCGCAATGTGGAGCAGAGCGGGCGAATGGCTCAATGGAAATATCTTTTGCAAGTACTCGGTTTATTTCGTCCCAGCTTAATCCGCTCTTTTCCGCAACCATATTTAACCCACCCTGCCATGCTTAGGCACTACTTTAACATCAGCACTCGCGTTTTACTTCGGCAGAAGCTTTTCACAACAATCAATATTCTAGGACTCGCCATTGGATTAGCGTCTTTCTTGCTAATCAGCGAGTACATTCGCTTTGAGGAAAGTTATGATCGATTCTTTACCGACGCTGACCAAATCTACCGACTCTCTACGGTACAGATAGTAAATGGAGAAGTAAGGGATAAGGACGCTGCGATTTACCATCCGGGTCCGCAGACTTTGAAAGAGGAATTACCTGAGGTTGAAGAAGCCACCGTTACCTACAAGTTTGACGAGCTTATTTTCCGTCAGGGCGAGTCCATTATTCAGGAGCAAGGAGTTATAGCGGCGGACTCTAACTTTTTCAGCGTGTTTGACTACCAGATTATCCAGGGCAAGCTGGAAACCATGCTCATCGAACCCTATTCATTGATACTTACCGAGAGTAAAGCCAGATTTTACTTCGGTGACCAGGATCCATTAGGACAGATGCTTGAGGTTTTGGGAAGCTTTGACCGTCCCTTCAAAGTTACCGGAGTGATGCAGGATGTACCAGAGAAAACTCACTATAAATTCGATATGTTGATCTCTGATGCTAGCATCAGAGAAAGAACGGAACGGGAAAGCTGGAGTTTTAACAATTATTACGGCTTCGTTAAATTACGTAAACACACTACTCCAACTGCGCTAGACGGTAAACTAGAAGCGTTTGCTAAGAAATATATGGGAAAGAACCCCAACGAGCGCTTTGTGATCTATCCGGTACCTAATATTCATCTCGAGTCGGACTTTGCCTATGAACCAGAGAGTCCCGGTAGTGCAAAAGCAGTTAACTTCTTACGCCTAATTGCCTTGTTCATTCTACTAATTGCCTGGGTGAATTACGTCAACTTATCCACCGCCCGCGCGGTAAACCGAGCCCAGGAGGTTGGATTACGAAAGGTAGTGGGAGCAGCGAAAAGGCAACTAATTAGTCAATTTCTACTAGAAGCTTTGTTGGTGAACTTGGTAGCGGGTGTGTTAGCACTACTAGTCTCTGAACTGTTGCTGCCTTACTTTAGTCAACTGGTGGGTAAACCAGTCACCCCACACGTCTGGAACCACTGGCCGTTTTTGCTAAACCTTCTGCTATTCTTTCTGATCGGCACGTTCGTTTCAGGATTTTATCCGGCTTTGGTGCTGTCCGGTTTCCGCCCGATAGCCGTGCTAAAAGGGAAGTTCCACAACTCCAGAAGTGGAACCCGGCTCAGAAAAGGGTTGGTGGTAGTACAGTTTGCTGCCTCGGTAGTGCTAATTGCGGCTACCTTCATCGTGTTTCGGCAGGTGCAGTTTATGCATGGGAAAGACCTTGGTATTTCCACTGATTATGTAGTGGGAGTTAACCTACCCGATGTACCTGGCGACCAGCGAGAGGCAAATCAAACGTCGGTTCAATCACTCAGTGAAGCACTGAGAGGTCATACCGCTATTGAAACCGTAGGTGGCACCTCCAACCTTCCGGGGGGAGACGGAACGGATATTAACTCTACCACTGATAAAGTAGGGATTACCGGGTTTACTGAGCTTATAGATGGTACCACGTATGCTCAGTATAACGATGAATACTTTTTGGATGCCGTTGGTATGCAGCTACTCGCCGGGAGAAATTTTGACCGCAACCGTATCGCCGATTCAATGGTGGTGATGGTCAATCATGCATTTCTTCGACGCTTTGATATTGCTGACGTTGATCGGATGTTAGGTGAAGAGGTTCAGTTCGACTGGAAGGGAGGTCGCAACAAATTTGAAATTATTGGCATAGTCAAAGATTTTAATAGAACTTCGCTGAAGTCGCAAGTAGAACCCACCATCTATTTTCCTCGCTATGCCCCTAGTAATCTAGTAATAAAGCTCCGCCCCGAACAGTATCATCAAGGCTTAGCTTACCTGCAAGAAACCTGGGCTGAGTTCTTTCCCAACGCTCCGCTAGACTATTCATTCTTGGATGATCGCTTTGCTGCTTTGTACGAACAAGACCAGCGGTTCGGTGATATTTTCGCCACCTTTTCCGGTTTGGCCATTTTCATTGCCATGCTAGGTTTGTTCGGTCTTTCGTCTTTTATGGCCATGCAGCGAACGGCGGAGGTCGGGGTGCGCAAAGTTCTGGGAGCTACCGTACCTAGCATCATCGGCATCTTCTATCGCGATTTTCTTGTACTCTTAGGTATTGCTGGTCTTATCAGCATACCGACGGTATACTTTGGCATGAACGGTTGGCTTCAGAGCTACGCCTACCGTATTGATTTCCCTTGGCTACTAGCCGGGGCGGCCTTACTGATTGTGGTACTTTTTGCATTACTAACGGTAGGTTACCAAGTGTATCAGGTAGCGGTACTCAACCCAGCCAAAACGCTGCGACATGAGTAAGCAAGGAATAAACAGCTAGCCTCTTGGATAGACTAAAAATGATATGATGAAGTGATTTAAACTTTTAAGAGTTAGATATAGAAAAAATGCGTACTGCCACT
>ERZ1740060.346-NODE-346-length-30612-cov-23.294957_pt1 | contig 30612 bp, 22 predicted proteins | sample MGYA00581743_ERZ1740060 | MGnify/ENA primary metagenome ERZ1740060 (study PRJEB43018, sample SAMN04849235) | marine metagenome | isolation source: floating plastic debris | place: Pacific Ocean | collected 2008-08-27 | study: EMG produced TPA metagenomics...
CCTCCGGGGAGGGGTGCCAAAGGCGGGGTGGGTGTCGATTCTGCCGCTGAGAATGATTCAACCCACCCCCTTAACCCCTCCCCAGAGGGGAAAGAAACAGGTTTTGGCTTAACCCGAATTGACGTTATTCAGGCCAGCTCGACTCAATATCAGCGAGCACGCTCTCAACATCTTCACCGCCAACATAGTCCACAATGCCGCTCCAGAATGTGCCTGTACCCACGACACCAGGCATCATATCTGACGCGTCGAAGCGCACAATCTCCGCATTGGCCAAAATCTCCGCCTGCTGCCGGGCGACCTCATCGGGGTACACGTCTAACCCCACGTCATTGTGCGGTGAGATGAAGCCGCCTAGGGCGGCCCAGGCTTCGTGGGCCGTCGGGGTCGTCAGATATTCCATCAGGGCCTGAGCTTCTGGCGTGTCATTAAACATGCCAAAAACGTCACCCGATACTAATACCGGGGTGCCAAATTCAGCATTGATACCTGGCAGCGGAAAGACCGCGATCGTTTCACCTGGCACAGCTTCTTCGGGTAAGAAGCTGGCAATGAAATTAGCCTGACGATGCAGATAACAGCGGGGTGAGTCGCCAAACAGCCCTAAAATTGAGTCGCCAAAGGGCGTGCTAATGGCCCCCACGGTGCCCCCCGAAACGTAGTCAGGATTCAGTACAATGTCGCCAAATTGTTCAAAGGCTGTTTGCACCGGGGGGGCATCAAAGGCGATGTCATGGGTAATCCACTGGTCATAGACCTCTGGCCCAGCGGTACGCAGCATAATGTCTTCCACCCAGTCGGTGCCGACCCAGCCAGTGGCATCGCCACTTTCCATGCCTAAGCACCAAGGCGTCGCGCCGTCTGCCACAATCTGGTCGCTCAGGGCGATCATCTCGTCCCACGTGGTGGGGAGGCTGTAGCCTTGGGCTTCAAAGGCTTGGGGGTTATACCAAACCAAGCTTTTGACCGACGCCCGAAACCAGACGCCATACAACTCGCCATCGACGCTACCCAGGGTGAGCCAATCTTCAGGATAGGCAGCTTCTAGGGTGCTCATGTCCATAAAGTTGGTGATGGGGATGAGCTGGCCGGAGGCAGCGAAGTCAGCCATCAGCCCTGGCTGGGGAAACATGGCCAAATCAGGAGCGTCCCCTGATTCCACGCGCACGGGCAGCAGCGTGGCAAAGGCATCGGTGCCTTCGTAAATGACGTCGATGCCGGTTTCAGCTTCAAAGGCGGCAAAGGCGGCTTCGAGTTTTTCTTGCTGTTCGCCCACGACAACGCCTAACACGGTGACGCTGCCAGCGCCCGCTGCACCGGGGTCGTCGGTCGATTGCTGATTGCCGTCACAGGCGGCCAAAAGGGACAGACTGAGGCCAAGGGTGAGGCTGTGGCTCAGATGCCGTCTTAACGTGGCGCTGTTCATGTTTCTAAACGTTTGATGGTGATGGGTTTTAGCCCCTTCACCATAGGACGAGATGGAAATTAGGGCAAAAGGAATGAGTGGGAATGTTACAGGCTAATGGACAGAGCCGAACGCATGTACGAGAACCGAGGCGGCAGCGGAAATGGCGTCGTTGGAGTGCTCGATTTTGCTTGATTTGGACGGGGGACGTGAGTAAGACTCAACAGTAACGCTGCCAGGCATCGGCTTTTGGTCGAGGGGATGTATCGGCAAACATCCATCAAAAATAGACGATTTCGGGCGATTTTGACGGATTAGGCGCGATCGCGCTTACTCTATTTTTCTCCTGATCGCCGCAGTAGCAGCCGGTATCAGAGGATGCCTGCCCTACGGTGTGATCGCTGAAGGAAACCGACTAACATCCAGAATAGACATCGATTTTACGGATGTATTTACCATGCCAGATCTGATTTTCGACACCCTGACCTCTCCCGAGGGTGTGGCCTTTGATCCGGAAGGCAATCTTTATCTCAGCACACTGCGACCGCCCGCTTCGTTACCGGGGTCTCCCGATACTGACCCGACCATTATCAAACTCGATCGCAACGGGGCCGTCGTCAATCAGCTCTCCCTCACGGGGGCGACGTTTGCCAGTCCCCGGTTAGATTTTTTACCAGAATTGGATAGCCTCGTGCTGTTTGCGCCCAACGGTGGCCTAGCGCTGTTGAATCCAGATACGCTCGACCCCATTGGTGCGATCGATATTTCTCGGTTTGCGTTTGACACGTCGGCGATTTATGACGTGGCTACCGGCGAGGTGAGTGATTTTGGCGGGCTAATTCAGCCGCAGCTGGCCGCCTTTGGCGATATTGACGTGCGCGTGGTTGACGAAGACACCGTACAGTTCTTTGTCACCGGCTATGCCGAAGGGCAGACCACGCCCTTTGTAACGCGCTTGGAGCTTGAGGTGGGGGTGGGTTTCACCGAAGCCAAGGTGATTCTGGCGTCTAGTGCAGAAACATTACCCACAGCATCACAATCGCCACGCCGGTCGCGGGGAATTGCCGTTAATGACCAAGGCATTGCGTTGACGACGCTGCCGATCGCCACGCCGGATCCGATCGCCACAGAATTGCAGCCACTGGATGTAATGGTGGCTTTTGGGGCGGATATGAATGTCAACGACGGCTTCAGCCCTGAAGAGGTGCCGGTCATTTTTGACGGCATTGATCTCCATAGTCAGGGCTTGACGACGGACGCAGCGGGTAATTTTTACATCGCCACTAATTCGGTCGGCACGGAAGCCTTCGGCATCCACGGCGAAGGAGCTTTAGTGGGCATCAGCGCCAACTTAGACCAAATCATTGCGGTCGAATCTTTGGGGTATCCGGCCAGTAGCTTCAGAGACGTAGCGATTGATCCGCTGACCGGCACCCCCTACGCGACGGTCAATACCTTTAGTGTGGGCACCCCAGACGATGACATCCTGGTGGCCTTTGCCCCTGAGCCGGTGGCCCCGGCCTTGCCGACAGCGCCAGCACCGGACCTGCCAGTGAGTGAGCTAGCGTCAGACAATGTTGCAACGGCAACCGTGAGTCAGGCGGCGATAGACATTGCGCCGGTGGACCTAGAGTCGGCGAGCGGAGGGATTGCTGAGACCCCAGAGGCCGTGGCCGCTCCACTATTGCCATCACCAGCCGTAGCAGTGTCAGCCGTCAGTGACTTGGCGACGGTTTAAGGCCCCACTCACTCTGGGCCGAAGGCTCACCCAGCGCCCCCATCAGCGATCGCTCAAGCCGTTGTCGGGCTACGGTAAGATGCTGTTTGGCAAGTCACTCATGCCCGCCCCATCACGCACCCCTTTTATGAATCGCCAAATTATTCAAACCGATCAGGCCCCCGCGCCCGTTGGCCCCTACAACCAGGCGATCGTCGCCACCGGGGCAATGATGTTTGTCGCCGGGCAAATTCCCCTTGATCCGCAAACTGGGCAGCTGGTCGGCGGGGATGATATCGCGGCTCAAACCGAGCAGGCGATCGCAAACCTGATCGCGATTCTACAAGCGGGAGGCGCAACCCTAGCCTCCGTGGTGAAAACGTCGGTCTTTCTCAAAGATATGAATGACTTTGCGGCCATGAACGCCGTCTATGCCAAATATTTTGATGAAGCCAGTGCCCCGGCGCGGGCCTGTGTCGAAGTTGCCCGCCTACCCAAAGATGTGCGAGTCGAGATTGAATGCATTGCCGTTGTGTAAGTCGCGTCGTCCATTAACGCCAACCGCTGGGTGGTGAGGTTTTGGCGTATCGATTCACCAGGACAGCCAGGCGGCCCGACCAGCCTGGTGCCAACTCTTGGATAACCGCTGCTAGAGCCGAGATATGGCGCTGGCCCCTTTGCTTAGGACACCGAGGAGCACTCTGAGCCCTAGCGCATCAGCACAGTGGCTCCGCAGTCTTGTCCTCACCGGATTGGCGACTGCTGTACCAGTCGCCAGACCACCACGACAGAGGTGGAATCATTCCCCAGACGTCAGTTGTGTCTACTGCTCCGACGGTCAGAACGGAGCTTGGGAACTGAATAAAGCCGGTCTGAGACTGGCGGCTGCCAGGTCTCACCGGGGCAAAAACCGGGCAAAATTGCCCCTAACTATGAGAATTTTCAGATAATTCATCCGGAAAGGTTCTGCTTTGGCCCGGCGACGACATAATAGGACAGTCTCATCAACCGCCAGTCGTTCAGTTGCGCCCGATGGCTCAAGCGCTCTGCCGCGATCGCGTGAGACAGCCAGAGCGAGGAGACGACCATCATGGGCACCTGGATCAAGGAAACCGACCAAGCCGTTTATTTAATGGACGGTGGACAATACATCGATGCAGTGCTCAAGCGCCCGTCTTTGACCAACCCAAAAGAGCAGGTCGCCAATATTGAAGCGTTGAAAGCCTGGTTTCAGCGGGACGATAAGCCCCAACGCATGACGGTTTCTGTGGGCATTGACGCCCCCGAACCCCAGCCGCTTGACGACGAATCGTCAGTATCCGTGCCGCCCCCGTTTGTGGCCCCGTCTGAGCCTGAAACACCGGTGCCGCCTGAGCCTTTACCGGTTGTCCCCGAGCGCCCCGGAGGCGACAAATCGATTCCATCCAGTCACGGCGGCATGCAGATCCGCACCCTGATCGATACCTTTTTTAAGCTATCGCTGAAAGACTCTAGCCAGCTCACCGATAAAGAAAAGGTGCTGGTCGAAAGCGGCACTGTTTTTGATATTGAGTACTACACCGATGTGGGCAGCAACCATTGGCTAGTGGAACTGTTGACGCCGACGCTGGGCGATCGCCAAACCACTAGCTGGTACGTGTTTGCTCCTGGCATTGAGCTGTTAACCGATACCACCCTGACCGTGGTCAGCGACACGCTGTTTAAGCAAGAGCCGAAGCTGTCGATCGACTTGCCTCCCGCCGCTAAGCAGTTTGTCAAAAATGGCAGCCAGTTCAAGCTGCTCTCGTTTACGCCGGCTGCGGGCAACCACACCAAAGTCGAACTCGCTGATGCGACATTAGGCGCTGAAAAAACGGCCGTTTGGTATGCGTTTGCGCCCGACATCAAGATTCAAGGCCAGCGCCAGACGCTGCAGGTGGTCAGCGATACGTTGTTCAAGCATCGGCCCGTGCAGTCGGTTGAACTGGCGGACGACGATAAGGTTTTTATCAAAAATAAAACGGTGTTCTTGGTAAGTTCCTACGCGCAGCCCGCCAACTTGCATGTGCGGGTCTCCTTGCAGGGGGCGTTTCTCGGGGCCCAAAGCCGCAATACCTGGTATTGCTTTGTGCCCGATGTGACGATCAGCGGCACCGAAATTGGTAATCGTCCGGCGGATGAGCCGCCCCGTAAAGTCCTCCCCGAGTCTGGCGATCGCGGCATTCCCCTGCAGTTTCCTGGCTTCGCCGGAACTTACTATGCCAACGACCCCATCTATCGAGAAACGCAATATGGCGATCGCGGCAATTTCACCTGGGGCGAAGCTCTGCATGTTGAACCTGCTACCGGGTTCTATCGTCGCCCCGCCAGTGCGGGCGTCGTCTACAACATTTTAGAAATCGCCAGCGTGCTGGAAGACATTCGACGGCGCTATAACCAACCGATGCAAATCAACTCTTGGTATCGTGACCCGGCCACCAACGCCGCCATTGGGGGCGCGTCGCAGTCTCGCCACATCACCGGTGATGCCGTCGATTTCGTCATCCCAGGCATCCATCCCTACGATGTGTATGCCGATTTAGACCCATGGTGGGGCAGTCGCGGCGGCTTGGCGAGTTCGACCGTTTTTACCCACATTGATATGCGCGGCTATCGCGCCCGTTGGGATTATGGCTACTAAACCGGAGAACTAATCATGGGTACCTGGATTAAAGCAACCGACGCGGCCATTTATCTGATGGATGGTGGCTATTGGATCGATCGCATCGACAAGTCGCCTTCCTCGAACAATCCCCAAGAGCAGGTGTTAGATGTCGTCGCGATGGCTGCCTGGATGATGCGGACAGATGCGCCGACGGCAATGGTGTTTTCTTTGGGAACAGGCTATCCCGAACCGCCCCCAGCATCGACCGCTCCCCCGCCCACGGCAACGGGTCAAATTAACGATGATGGCCTGTTGATTATCGAAAGCTTTGAAGGTTTAGAACTGACCGCCTATCAAGATTCTGTGGGCATTTGGACGATCGGGTATGGGCATACCTCGATGGCTGGCCCGCCCACGGTGACGCCAGGGTTGCGGATTTCCGAAGCGGAAGCCGAACGCATCTTGCAGCAAGACTTAAAGGTGTTTGAGCGGGGCGTTGATGCCGCACTGGCGATCGCGACCACCGCCGATCAGTTCTCGGCAATGGTGTCTTTTGCCTTCAATGTTGGCGTGGGAGCGCTGGAAGATTCGACGCTATTGCGCAAGCACAATGCGGGCGATTTTGTCGGGGCAGCGGATGAGTTTTTGCGGTGGGTGTTTGCCGGGGGGCAAAAACTCGCTGGTCTCGAACGGCGACGCAATGCCGAGCGTGCCCTTTATCTCAGCCAAGACTACATGATTTATCTGTAAGAATTGTGCCCCGCCAATGCCACCAGCCGTAGGCTGACTCAGATCCCCAGCACTTCGCCAAGCTCCCAACCAGAAGACTCTACAACCCACCGCCCCCAACCAGGCCAGCGCCACAACACGAGAGGGGATGTCAATCGATGTGGACTTCATCAGTCAGCATGGCTAACTGCACGCGATCGCCGTATTGAATACCGGTAATTTTGGGCATCAGTACCTCCACCCGATCTGGTTTTTGAAAATGCATCGGCTTCGTTTCCGGATGGGGATAGTAGATCCAGCCTGCTTCGGTATGATCTTGCCATGTCAGGCGACAGTGAGCAAAGGAAAACGTCTCTGGCGCGTGCGCTGCTGTCCACGGCACCTGTTCCAGAGTAATGGTCGGATTGACCAGCCGGTATTGATGAGGGGAGATCGCCACATTCAGCGTGCCCAGAAAGTAGGGCCGTAAATCGAAGCCCCGCTCTAAAAAATACGGCAATTGCATCGCCAGCGTGCCCTCGGGATAAGGACTACTGTCAGTCAATCCAGAAGCCACCCGATACCCCTCGGCGATCGTCCCTGCAACTGTGCGCCACTCTGTCATCGTGCATGAATCCTCGACAATGTTTAGCGATCGCCAGAACAATGATTTTGCCAAACAAGACACAGTGAGTAGCGGCATTATTCACCCGGTCGCGTTTCCTGAGGTGGCGATCGAGGTTCAGAACCTCGTCAACATTTCAGATAGAGGGCACTCAGCAATATCTTAAAAAACTGGCAGATTCACTTTTTGTTGCTGTTGCACTTTCAATGGTTGTTGAACTTGTGCAAAGGATTCATAGATAGAAATTTCTGAATTGACCGCCTCAAAGCTGACGACCAAAGAGTAGGGTACGGTAGTCTCTGAATCCTTGTTCCAACCTTCATGGCCGACTACGGCAATACAGAAGCCCTCACGAAGGTTATAAGATTTGACGATCGCCCAATCCTTCTGAAGGGTTCCTGCGTTTCTGGAAACCTCTTTGACAATGCCATCAATCCCCTGTGAGGGAACTGTGCCATCGTCGCGTCTTCTAGCTCGCCTTTTCCCTAAAGTCCAGGCAAAACCGCCTTCTCCCTTATCGGCGTCTGGGGAAGCTTGATCATATTCCTTGAGAACTTTATCCAAAAATACATCTGGATCTTGCCCTCTTTTGCTGCACTGCCAATCGAGCCAGGTTGAGAGGTACTTCCGGCGATCGCGGCGAGTGCGGCGGGGCTCAGCAACGTAGGAGAGGGTGATTTCGATGCGGATATCGTAGCCTTCGCCTTCCCTGAGCAGAAATTCGGGTATTTGAACCTGATAGACCTTGGCTTGTCGGGCTTTGATGAACTCGCTGCTCGGAGTCGTGAGGGTAATACGGCTAGGAGAATTGCCTAAGGCTCGGTCGAGGTCGGGAATGCCATAGCCCATCGTCCGAACACCGTGATAAAGCTTCTCATCGGATTCTTGGGTCCAGGCAGGTAAGCGGGCTGACTGAACAATCAGAGCGCGGTAGAGTAGAGCGCTTGCTTCTGGGTAGACGGCGGCCAAGGCAGCCGCGATGTGGGTAACTTTAGGGGCTGCAAATGATGTGCCGACGGTATTCCGGCTAACAACCGGGCCGCCATCTCGGGTAGAGCGCACTAATTCAGGGCAGACGGGTTCCGGAGTGGTGAAATTAGGTGGAGTGCTGGAGTCAACGACGTAGTCACCGCCATACTCAACCACTTCGGGTTTGATAGTGTTCCAGATCCCCAAACCTGTGCAGGAGAAGGCGGAAGGGCAGTCGGTGTCTGCGAGCGATCGCAGGGGTGGCAAGTCATAGGTGGCATGGGCAATGGAACCGACCGTTAGCGCTTGAAAACTTTGTCCGGGGCTGGCGATTCTCACAGAGGCAGAGAGCAAGTAGTCTGGATAGTTCCTACCTGCGTCTAGGTGGCTAGCGATCGCTGGACGAGTGGGAAAGCTGGCTCTCGTACTAAGATTTCCGGCTGCCACGATAAAGAGCAGGTCTCCCCCCATGTTCCACGTGAGCTTGTCGATAGCAGCGGCCCAGGCGGTCATGAACTGGGTTCGGCAGGGGGTAATGGTTGTAATTGAGTGGTTGAATAGACGAGTTTTCGTACGCCCAAGATAGAAATCAACAATTCCTTCCAGCACCTCCGGAGGAAAGATATTTCTAGGAAGGTGGTTGCCGCGATCCAGAATTCTCGCGTTTTGAAGCCAACAAAGAGGCTGAAGTTGTCCTGTCCGTGGCACCTCGCGTGGGTAAATAACGGCTCCGGCAACTCTAGTGCCGTGTCCGCCGTTGGAGACATAGTCTGCCGTCTGATCGAGTTCTCCAGGCACCCAGGATCTCGACTTAAGCTCGTCAATCACTCCTCTGAGCAGAGGATGGCGTTCTTGGATACCGCTATCAATGATGCAAACCTTAGGCGCATTAGGCTCTGGTGGCTCCAGCTCAAAGCCATCTCGATCATCCCCATCAGCATCTGGATCGACTGGGGGAAGGTCAATGTCCTCGTACTCACACACATCAAAGATGTAGGGGAAATTGAGAACAAGATCTTTCAGCCCCATACCAGAAATACGGACGCGGCAGGAGAAGCTATCAGGCAAACGTGAAACACCTACTTCATTGCCCATAGCGTTTTGTAGAATTGTCCCGTTATACTCGCGGACAACAGCCTCAAGTTGGTCAAAACGTTCAGAATAGAGATCATCCCATTCTTGAAAAGTTAGGTTGTGCTTATCCAGCCACCGTTCGACACGCTCTTGAAACTTTTCGTCTGGCTCAGATTCCTTACGTTTTGGACACCGGGAATACTGGTCTCGAATATCGATACAGGAGATACCAACATCAACAATGTATTCCTGTTCATCGGTTATTTGATTCCACTCAGCTCTAAGCCTTTCAGAAAGAATAAACTCTGGTCGCTGAGTTCCTTCCAGGAGTTCCCAGATTTCAGGAACCTTGCCGCCACCCCACTCAGAATTAATGAATTTTTCGATCTTCTTCCTGAGTTCCGACAGTTCGGTGTCTGCTGAAGCGCCAATAATATAACCTTCTTCTAAGTCAGCAACGACTTCAATGCCGAAGCTTTTGAGGTTATCAGCGTCGAAGGCAGCAGGATCAACCTGAAGGATGAAGGAAACGGCATCGGGGAGATCGGGCTTGTCTTCTTCTTTGCGCTGCCTTTGCTCTTCTTGCCAGTTGGTCGTAATCAAATCGACTGAAGAACTGAGCTTGCGGCCATGCCCTCCAGCATCTCCTTTATTAGCGGCAGTTCTTTGGGAAGCCTGCCTGACTACTCTTGGTGAGGCAGCAATTCCTTGATTGGCTAATCGAAGTGGTAAATGAGGAAAGTGTGAGGCGTTATCCGGCATGAGAGACTATGACGTCTTGAATGGAAGCTTCCAAATGCTCTTGGATAACCAAGTCTTCCCGATCTAAGATGGCGCGTTTCGCAGCATTCTGTGCAATCTTCACAATTTGAGCAGCGGAAAAACCGTTTAGCTTTTGCACGATCGCATCCCAATCTACTGAGCCCACTTCGACGGAGGCTAAAGTCTGCTTCAAAATGGTGCGAATTTCGAGGTCGGTTGGTTTGGGGACTTCGATCACGTCGTCAAACCGTCGCCAGACCGCCTCATCCAAAAACTTGGTCAAGTTGGTGGCGGCGATGAGCAGGCCGTTCGACAACTCATACTCATCCAGCAACTGCAGGAAGGTGTTGACCACTCGCTTGATTTCGCCGACTTCCTGAGCGTCTTCGCGGGACTTGGCGAGGGCATCGCACTCATCGATAAACAGTAAGCAGGGACTGGCAGCAGCAGTCTCAAAGACTTCTCGGAGGTTGGTGGCGGTTTCGCTTAAATAGGAGGACACCATCGCGTCAAAGCGTACCTTGACTAGAGGCAGTCCGGTATTCCAGGCGATGCGCTCGGCTCCCATCGTTTTGCCGCAGCCTGGAGAACCATACAGCAGAATCTTTTGGCGATATTTCAGGCCGTAGTGGGCCAACCGATCGCGGGCCGCATACTCGCGTTCAATGAGGCAGAAGCGCTCTTCAACGGCATCGGACAAGACCATGTGATGTAGCAGGCGATCTCGGGGGATCGTCACGATGAACGGATGGTTAAAACGACGGTTGCTCGACAGGATTTGTACGGGCTGTGCCGCAGTCAATTTCTGTAGAGCACTTCTAGAACCGTATAAAGAAGGCTCGGGTTTAGAAATTAAAGGTAGTTGCTCTGATGTTGGAAGACGTGCTTTTTTTTGAAGGATGGCATCAAGTTGGTTAGCTAATTTCGTATGGCCTAACTTACGCTCTTCTTCGATAACGACGGATAGCATGCTTTGTACTGCTTGTGAATCATCACTAGCAACAGCCCTAAATAGACGCCTTAAAACTTCTCCCTTCATAGTATGATATCGCCCGCGACTATCTGCCTCATTGGCTTACCCCTCAAGCCTTTCAACATCTCAGGGAAACTTTTCAAAACACAAATGATGTTCTGCTGCCAAACACATATGCCGCTCAGCATACATGTGATGTCAAGCTTTAACTCAATGTTTCAACAAACTATCAAATGCAATAGTAAAGAAGTCCAGCTATAGCCTAAGCCATCTGGCTTGGGCTGGACTGATTAGCCTGGTTTCAGATTGCCTCTAGCCCGCAGCCTTGAGCTTATCCTGAGTGCGAGTCTCGAAATCGCTGGCCGCGTGCCGCTCGTGGAGCTGTTCTTCTGGTGGACCCCAGGTACGGTTCACCATGCGTCCGCGTTGCACGGCTGGCCGAGCATCAATCGCTTCCGCCCAGCGCATGAGGTTTTTGTAAGACGGAGCATCAACAAACTCAGCGGCATTGTAGAGGCGATTTAAGACCAAGCCCCCGTACCAGGGCCAAATGGCGATGTCGGCAATGGTGTAAGCATCACCAGCGACATAGGGCTGGTCGGCGAGCTGGCGATCCAGCACGTCAAGTTGGCGCTTGGTTTCCATCGTGAAGCGATCGATGCAATATTCGATTTTGGTGGGCGCGTAGTTATAAAAATGGCCAAACCCGCCGCCTACATAGGGAGCTGAGCCCATCTGCCAAAACAGCCAAGATAGGCATTCGATGCGGTGGGCCGGTTCAGTCGGTAGCAGCGCACCAAACTTTTCTGCCAGATAGAGCAAAATCGATCCCGATTCAAAAACACGAGTGGGGGGATTCGTGCTGAGATCGACCAGGGCAGGAATCTTGGAATTGGGATTCACAGCGACAAAACCACTACCAAACTGGTCGCCTTTATTGATGAGGATGGGGTAAGCGTCGTATTCAGCGGCCGTGATCCCCAGCGCGAGAAGTTCTTCCAGCATGATGGTGACCTTTTGCCCATTGGGGGTCGCCAGTGAGTAGAGCTGCAACGGGTGCTGCCCCACCGGTAGTTCCTTCTCGTGAGTCGGCCCGGCGATCGGGCGGTTTGTGCTGGCCCAGGTGCCGCCGCTCTCGGTATCCCATTGCCAGACTGAGGGCGGGGTGTAGGGTGAAGGTGTCTCCATAAGATCACTCTGCTGTAAGGGACTAACAACTGACAGCGTAACTGGAGTTTAGGCAAAAAAACTGGTGTTTCTGCGATCCAGCTTTGAGGTCGACGGCGGGGCCAGGCGTCAGCAGTCAGCCAAGACCATCGCCTAATTGAGCAATTGCTTCTCTCTGCGATCGCTGATTGATGACACAATCGCTTGACCTGATTTAGCCATGTCAGAGAGTCATTTGGCTAAATTCCAGGGCACCAGGGTCGGGCCGCGAAGGAGACATTGGCGCTTGGGCAGGGATGCCAAATAGGGGGCAGATTATCCCTAAATCTACGTTTCTGGATAGCTTAACTCCCCTCCGAATCCATACTGCAGCGCGCTCCTACCAGGGATCATCGAGCAGACTATCGGGCAAAGCCGTTGGTTTGCCCTTAGAGGACGCAAGCGCCTGTTGAATCGTCAGGCTAAGGGTTTTGCTGGCTAGGGCATAGCCCTCGGGGCTGAGGTGAATGTGATCGCGATAGAGGGCCTCTGGCTCTGGCGCATTCTGAAAATCGGCCAAAAAGTCGATGTAGATCAGGTTTTCTAGACTTGCAAACTGATTCACCCGCTGTCGGGCTTTGAGTTCATAATCGCGAGGGCCAGGGGGCACGACCTCGCGCAGCAGCGGCGTCATTGCCACAATCAGCCGCGCCTCTGACTGCTGAGTCAGGCGGTGCAGCTGCCGTACTGCTTCTAAATTAACGCCAACGCGATCGCCCCCTTCTTGAGTCACGGCCTGCAGCTCGGGGATCGGGGGGGATTCGAGAAACCGGCCGAGCACTTCCGCAATTGCCAGCGGCGGATACCGATTGGGATAGGCGCGATCGCGGCCCACCTGCAGCGATGTGGGGGCGGTAGCAAACAGGTCATCGGTGTTGAGTAACAGCAACACGACCTGAGCGTCAAAGGTGCCAAATTTAGCCAAGTAGGCGAGTTCGTTGCGCGGCCCCCAAGAGTTGGCCGAGGCGTTGAGCACTTCCACCGCTGGGTAGGTCGATCGCGGTGCGGCACTCAGATGCCGCTGCACCTGTACGGCGATAGTTGCAGACTGGTCAGTCCACCAGCCGCCGTTGGCGATCGAGTCACCCAACAGCAGCACGCGCAGAGTTTGCGGGTCGGGCTGTGGGGCGATCGCCGGGCCGCGCATGGAATATTCGTTAATTTCAAAGACATTGCCAAACCGCTTGGTGCGCTGGTTGGGCGTTAGCCGATAGCCAGTTTGCGGGTCAGCAATATACAAGGGGGGTTTGCCAAACCCAAAAAATAGCCGCAGCCCGATTTCAATCGCGCCAATGCCAAGGGCCACGATAACCCCAATAATCAGAGCAATTTTCACCCGCGCCAGTCTCCCAGAGGTGCCTTAACAGTTTAGAGGATGCCCAGACACTCGCCGGAGAAGATTAGGCCCGGTAGGGAGATGACACAACAGTTCACCTCAAACCCTTTGCGTTAACCCCCACAGGGTAGCCTGGTAAGCGCTCTGCGTCTGGTTGCCCGCATGAAAAAATCAGTTTTCTTGTTTAGCGCCATTGCCTGCGGCGTGCTTTTGCCCCAAGGCCACAGCTATGCCTTTTTGATCCGCTACTGCATCATGCTGATTCTCTTTTGCTCGCTGCTGGATCTAGAAGTGGATGCCAAGTCAGCCTTAAATCCGCGCTTGGGAATCATTGTGGCCATGATGATGGCCATTGGCGGCATGACGGCTTGGGTCGGCAACTGGTTTAGCCCCGATCTGGGGCTGACGGCCTTTATGGTGGCGATGGCCCCCACAGCGGCAGCCGCACCCGTGATGACGCGCCTGCTCAATGGTCGAGTGGATTATGTGATGACGTCCGTCATCGTGACAAATAGCTTTTCTGCCATTGCGCTGCCGCTGATTTTGCCGGTATTGAGCCCAACAGCCCAAGCGGGCATTAACTGGGTCGCCCTGCTGAATACCCTCGTGGTAGTGCTGCTGCCGCTGGCCCTGACCCAACTGCTGCAAAAATTGTCCCCTCAGCTGGTGAAGCAACTGCTGCCGATCAAGCAAGCTGGCTTCTATTTGTGGGTCGGGGCGATTTACTTAGCCACTGCCAAGGCGACGCATTTCATCGAGGCAGAGTCGACCTCATCGCAGAGCTTTTTAATCGAAATTGCGCTGGTGTCTCTGCTGTTGTGCGTTGTCAATTTTGGCATGGGGCGCTGGTTGGGCGGTTATGACTGGGGGCAAGAGATGGGACAGTCGCTCGGGCAGAAAAATACGCTGTTTAGTATTTGGATCTGTCTCACCTTTTTGACGCCGGTAATTGCCCTGGGGCCGATGTTTTACATCGTGTTTCAAAATCTCTACAATTCCTATCTGCTCGCTCGCAATCCGAAGCTAGAGCAGGTGTAGCCAGGGCAGCATCCCCGGCGGTCGGCAGTCAGCAGTGCCAAGCTGCGCCAATCGCCAGGGCCGCCAGCCCGAGTGACTTGATCAACGTGCCGCTTGCTATATCCTGATAATCAGCGCTATTCCGATGGGGGATGTGCTGGCTAAACGTTTCTGTCGCGACGCGGCATCGCCTCCATGTATTCTCAAGTTTATTTTTTACTGCGGTCAAAACAAGATGGGCGACATTTAGCCGCCCGTCCCGACGAAACGGCGACGGATCAAACTTATTTGCTGATTTTTGCCGCCGATTACGAGGCGCTGTCCTATCTCAGTACCCACGCGCCAGAGGCCCGCGATCGCTTTGCCGTGGAGTCTGTCCCAGCGTATCAGCTCAAAGATTTGCTCAATCGCTGGGGCTTTGCGGGGGTGGGCAAGGTCAGCGATCCGACCCCGCCCATTGTGCAGTTCACGCCCCGCGATCGCCTGGCTTAACCCGCCGCGGTGAGCTGACGAAACTGGTGATGCGCCAGCAACGCTTCGGGATCAATGGCCAGATAGTGAGCCAGCTTTAAGAGTGGCTTGAGTTTGGCGTTGGCTTGGGTGGGATCGCTGTGCTCAACTCGCTGCAGCCAATCGTGGATGGAATGCCAATACAGCTCTTGGGCACGCGCTAGGGAAACGCCCCCCAGAGTATGACCCAGCTCAATCAGGCGGCGGAGCCAATCGACATCTTCGAGCAGACTCGACGATCGCGGGTGGCTGAGGAAATGATGCAGCGATCGCCAGATGATCCCTTCGATAATGCGCTGCCCCTCAGGCAGGTGACAGTCACAGTGAAACTGCTGCGCCTCTTGAGCGATCGTTTCGAGCTGCATCAGGTGCACGGTGTTGCGATGCAGGGGGTCGCTGGGGCGATCGCTGGTTTCTTGTTCCAACGCGTGCAGTCCTTCCAGAGCGCGGTGGCGAATCGCCACTTCTGCGGCCACCTGCAATTCTTGGGGGACGGCCAAGCCGTCACGGTGAAACGCGGTGATCAACCCGTAATTGTTGCGATAAACCTGGCTGTAGAGCTGGTCGAGCCGCTGCAGCGTGTCGTGGCTCAGCAGCTGCATGATGCGGTGGCGCTCTTCAGTAAAGAGCGTCTGTAGGTTATAGACGTGATCCCCAAACGCGGCATTCATCGCCAGAATCACCTGCGCCGCACTGGCGCTGGTAAATGCCGCCAAAATAGCCTCCTTGGCCCGCTGATAGTCGAGCCGCCGCCGAAAGCCGCTAACGCAGCAGTGGAAGTCCCAGCCGCCTAGATGCAGCACAACAAAGCTCAGATCAGAGCGATCGCGGGTCACATCAGATTTAATCTGCAGACGACCCACCGCTAGCGACAGCGGTCCCATCCGCTGCACCTGATAGTCTTGCTGGTGAATGGTGTAGCAGTAGAGACGCTGCTCTGCCTGATAGGGCGTAAACAGCGAACTCATGGCGTAGTGAGCCGCTACCTGCTCTAAACTCACCTGAGACGGCAACGCCAGTTGACGATAAACGCCCGCCGCGTTACCGAACTGAGGCACGTTACTCAGTCCTGGCTCCAGCTGGTGAATGAACTGGGGTTCCAGTTCAACGCCGGTGACTTCTCCGGCCAGCTCGATCGCTCGCGCGGCATAGCGCAAAATCTGGGTGCCTTCGGGTCGCGAAATTTCGTCAAAGAACCAACCGCAGCTGGTGTACATTAGCAGGCTGTGATACTGCATTTCGAGCAGCCGCAGCGCTTCGATCTTTTCTGCCGAGGTCAGCTTGTGCGATTGATAGGTGGCAAAAAACTGTCGTTGTCGCTGCTCGCTGCGATCGCGAATGACTTCGACATAGGTATCCCGAGCCGCCCAGGGATCATCAAAAAACTGCGCCCCGTTCACCTCAAAGATATCGGCGAGTTCATCCCGCAGCCAGTTCAGGGCATCGCGCAGCGGTCGTCGCCACTTTTGGTGCCACAGCCCGCCCCCGCCGCAGCCACAATCGTCTTGCCAGCGATCGACACCGTGGGAGCAGCTCCAGGCCGTGACTGGTTTCAGCACTGCTTCCCAAGTGGGCGGCTGACAGCTCAGATAGTGGGCAAAGTTAGTCACCGTCCACCCCTGGTCAGGAAATTCTTGGGTCACCGCGTAGGCCAGCGTCTTTTCGGCCCCGCCCCGGTGATGGCCAAAGGTTTCGCCGTCGGTGGCGACGCCAATAATTTGTGACGGTCGATGGTCACCGCGCACCGCCTGACCCACCCGTCCGGCAAAATGTTGCGAAGACCCCAGGACGTCATTGAACCCCATATCACGCGAAATCGGGCCATCGTAGAAAAACACGTCAATATAGCGCTGACGACCATCAGGGTGAACGCTAGGCAAAAAGCAGCGATAGGGTCGGGTGGGATCAATCTGCCCGCCGGCAACTTCCTGCCAGTCCAACTCAGGCTGATCGGGACTGGGGATCGGCCGACAGCGCTGCACCTGCGAAGGGGCCAAAATCGTGAAGCGAAAGCCTTCGTCTACCAGCGCTTCAAGGGTAGGATAATCAACCGCCGTTTCGGCTAGCCAGATGCCCTCAGGATCACGGCCAAATCGGGCCACAAAGTCTGCCTTGCCCCAGCGAATTTGGGTGCGCTGGTCGCGCTCGTTCGCCAGCGGCATGATGATGTGGTTATACACCTGAGCGATCGCGTTGCCATGCCCTGAGAGGCGTTCACAGCTCTCGCGATCGGCTTCTAAAATGCGCCGATAGGTTTCGGGATCATGGCGCTCTAGCCAGCTCATCAGCGTGGGACCAATGTTAAAGCTGATGTGAGCAAAGTTGTTGACGATATCGATGACTTCGCCCTGCTCATTCAAAATGCGCGCGAAGGCGTTGGGGCGATAGCACTCGTGATAAATGCGTTCATTCCAATCGTGGAAGGGGGCGGCGCTGGGCTGAGCCTCAATCGCTCCGAGGTAAGGATTTTCGCGCGGGGGCTGATAAAAATGTCCGTGAATACAGACACAAACCCCCAGCTCGCAGTGGGGATCAGCTGGCTGGGTCAGCGAAGCTGGTGACTGAGAAATTGTGCTGAATTCACTCATGTAGGTTTTAACCACCGTATGGGGTGGTGATGAAGAACGGGATCACCTTCAGCGCACACACCGGCTCGGCAAAAGAGAACGACCTCTTTCGAGCCAAGGCGGATTCGCTAGGGTGTTGAAGACTAACGTTGCGGGTTGCGAGGGGGTTGGGCCTCATGCCCAAAGAGGGACGCAAAACCAGGCCACATCAAAATCGGGACTATCGTGGCAGCGAGATTAGGCTATCTCACCTCATTAAGATGACCGACAAAAGCCGGACGAGGAGAGATTCCTTACATTGATTTAATAGCGAACCTGGTTTTCCTCTCATCGTGGAATTTACATTTCAATACTGTTTGTTACCCCAGGTGTCGCCGTCTGTGGGGGATTGACGACGACGACGACATCACAACCTGATGGCACAACGGTCTGCTCGAAATGGCCGCAAGTCAGGGACTCCTCAAGGTGTTAACGATCTGAGAACGAATTTCGTTGACTTTTGTTGAGTCAAGTAACGAACTGAGAACTAGGCGGCAGCACACGCGGGAGTCGTAGTCGCTGAGGGCGTTGAGGAGACCTGCGGATGTGTCAGGGATGCACTGTTGATGGGGTGACAGCCAGTGGGAAGCGGGCTAGGGGCGATCGCGCTGTTCACTCGCTCACGTTTGAGCTTATGCCGTCAATTTTGACGATAAAGTCGCTGATGTTGAGTACTGCTAGAAACTTAGGTATCGTCATGTTCTCGCTAGACTTACGGTCGACATTGATCGATCCGATAGCTCAACGTTTCCCGTGCTTTACTTTACTTCTTCAAACTCTTCATACTCATTCAAAAATTGGGATCATCCAGCTAATGCATGCTTTGTTTATCAATCAAGCTGGATGAATTCTACGTGTTTTCTGGGATAACTCAACTGACATTTACAAGAATACCAGCAGATTGACTGATGTATTTCTTACTGCTTACCTGAAGCCATCTCAAAGCCTCCATTCAGATTCATCTCAAAATATAAAATTAGTTGTATAAAAATCGCTGAATTATGATTTTTTCGGTTAAAAATAGTGTCTATGAAATTCCTTTCCGTACTATTACCGACATCAATAACTGCTGCATATTTCAATAAAGACTGATTTCGATGACACCTTCAGGAGTTTTTAAATGACACTGAAGAAGATTCGGGTATACTCGATCTAAAGAAGTAATTTAATCCTGTTAAACCAACTTGTAAATCCACGCAAAGCAAGAAAGAAAGAGGGTCTGCTTGAGCTTCTAAGTGAATTTACTTGTTTTATAGAAACATAAAAAAGATCTTTAAATTGATTTAATTAATCAGCAAAAAACGCTCAGCTTTCCTGGCTGGCCTGTTTTCTGCTGATTAAGCTTCACGGTGCATTCCCACTTCTGCTGACTTTTCTCTCTTCATCCAGCCATGGCTTACCCAGACTTCGTCCGTGACAACCTTAGCTTTCTGCTGGTTGGAAATAATGCCACAACAGCATCTATCCTTCATTTACTGAAAAGTTCCTGGTTTAGCGATGCTCAGGTAACCGTTGCAGTATCTTTGGAAGATGCCACCGTCCGATGTGCATCTTCTCCGGCTGACCTTATATTGCTTGACTTGGAGACTCTGGGAGCACAGGCCAGAGAGCGTATCCAGCAAACGTCTCAAATGCTGGCTGCACTCCCGACGCTAATTCTTTGTAATGAGTCTGAAGAGGAGCTTGCTCAAGAGCTGATCCAGATCGGCATTCAAGGTCTACTTTCAAAAGAGGCCCTCAACCCCATCCTCTTTTCCCAGATCCTCTATCAAGCACTCAAGCAAATTAAGTATCAGAGTCGTTCTGAGCAACGCATTAACGAACTCTTCGACACGACGCGGCGGCTGGAATGTGCCTTGGACAATACCTTAGTGTCAGTCGAGCAGCTGCATCAGTACGCCGCTGTCCTAGAAAGCATTTTGAATGCCATTCCCGATGCTGTGGTTTTTGCTGACCCCGAGCGTCGCGTCTGTCGGGTTAATTCGGTCTTTAGTGACGTCTTTTGCTGTCACCCTATCGATGTCTTAGGCCGGACAATCCAACATCTTTATGAAACGCCAGCCAACTATCACCATCAGGCAGAGCAACATCATCAGCCGAAAGCCGACAGCAGTATCAGGGTGCATGAAGAACGTTATCGGCGGCAGACCGGGGAAATTTTTATTGGTGAAACCATCGGCACAGTGGTTAAAAGCCGGGCTGGCAAACCCTTGGGGCATCTCGACATCATCCGCGATCTCAGCGATCGCAAACAGGCTGAGCAGACCATACAGCGCAGTGAGATGCTCAATCGAGCCTTGCTCGGCGCAATTCCCGATCGCATTGTTTGGATGAAACTTGATGGTACTTACCTCAACGTTGAGGGCCAGACTTTAGCGGGAACGCATCACTTTCTCGACAACACTATCTGTGACTATTTGCCGGAAGCCCACGCTCAACAAAAACTCCAGCATGCTCAGCGAGTGCTGCAAACTGGAGAACCTGCTGAGTACGAACGGCTGATGACTTGTCAGGGTCAAACGCGGTATGAAGAAGTCAGAATTGTGCCCTGTGACTCAGAGAGTGTGCTCGTGCTCGTGCGCGATATCACCGCCCGCAAGCGGTCAGCCTTGGCCCTGGCAGCGAGTGAAGCGCGGTATCGGGCGCTCTATCTCAAAACCCCGGTGATGCTACATTCTATCGATCATCAAGGTCGATTGATTTCCGTGAGCGATTATTGGCTGCAGAAGCTCGGCTACGCCAGGGAGGAGGTGATTGGTCGTAAATCTGCTGAGTTTCTAACCACAGCCTCCCAGCAGTATGCTCAACAGGTGGTGCTGCCCAAGTATTTCGAAACCGGCAGCTGCACTGATATCCCGTATCAGATCGTCACCCAGACTGGCGAGGTGCTTGATGTCTTACTGTCTGCCACAGCAGAGCGCGACGCGGCAAATAATGTTGTGCGTTCTCTAGCGGTGATGGTGGATGTGACGGAGCGCAATCAAGCGGTGGCCGCTCTGCAAGCCAGCGAAGCACGCTTCCAAACCTTCATGGATAACTCCCCCGCCTTAGCATTTATTAAAGATGCTGATTCTGGCGAGTTTCTCTATGTCAACCGGCCATTTGAGCAGTTCTTTCAGATCGCCGCTACCGAGATTGTCGGCAAAACCGACCTTGATTGGCTGCCGCCAGCCGCCGCCGCGCAAAACATGCAGAACGACCAAACGGTGATGCAGTTGGGGCAGCCTTTACAACTCCAGGAATCCGTTCCCGATGCGGCGGGTAATGACCAAGATTGGCTGGTTTCTAAGTTCCCTTATCAGGACTTAGACAATCAACGTTTTCTCGGTGGCGTTGCCCTCAATATCACGGCACAAAAGCGCTTAGAGCAAGATCTCTACAATGAGAAAGAGTTAGCTCAAGTGACCCTCGATTCGATTGGGGATGCGGTCATTAGCACCGATGCTCGGGGCTGTGTGAACTACCTCAATCCGATTGCCGAGGCCCACACCGGGTGGTCACAAGCGGAAGCTCAAGGTCGGCCTCTGACAGACGTCTTTATCATCCTCAACGAATATACGCGATCGCCGGTTGATAACCCGGTCGACCAGGTGCTGGCCGAAGGCATTATTGTCGGCTTGGCCAATCACACGATTTTGATTGCTAAAGATGGCAGCGAGCGGAGTATCGAAGACTCTGCGGCTCCCATTCGCAATAGTGCGGGTGAGATTATTGGCACCGTGCTGGTCTTCCATGATGTCACTGAGGCCCGCCGACTGTCTAAACAACTCACCTGGCAAGCCACTCATGATGAGTTGACGGGCTTGTTTAACCGGCGGGGCTTTGAAGCTCAGCTAGCAGAACTTCTGGTCACGGTCGATAGCCCGAGCGTGCTCTGTTATCTCGATTTAGACCAGTTCAAACTGGTCAACGATACCTGTGGTCATGCGGCTGGCGATCTGCTGCTGCAGCAAGTGACTGACAGTTTGAACAATCAGGTGCGAATTACTGACGTGGTGGCTCGTTTGGGCGGCGATGAGTTTGCGATTTTACTGCGTCAGTGTTCGTTAGAGTTTGCCCGCCGGATTGCGAATCTCATGTGCCAGTCGATTCGAGAACAGCGATTCGTATGGGGCGAGCATTCCTTTGCCGTGGGGGTCAGTATTGGCATCGTCGAAATCACCCCCGAGACTCGCAGTCTGACGACCGTTCTCGCTGCAGCGGATGCTGCTTGTTATGCCGCCAAAGAAGCCGGTCGTAATCGCATTCATGTGTATCGGACAGACGATTTAGTCTTATCGCGGCAACGCGATGAACAACAGTGGTGTCTGCGAATTGATCAAGCGTTGGAAGCCCATCGTTTTCAGCTTTATCATCAGCCGATTGCCCAGGTTGACAAGATTGACGGCGCCCGCACTCACACTGAACTGCTGGTCAGAATGCTAGGCGAACAGGGCAAGATTATCCCGCCGATGGCGTTCATTCCAGCGGCAGAGCGCTATCACCGGATGTCCAAAATTGATGAGTGGGTAATTCTGCACTTCCTGGCTGAGCTGAGTACGCGCGAGAGCCCCCTGGATATGCTCTACAACATCAACCTCTCGGGCGCGAGCCTCAGCGATGAGGAGTTTTTAACGTTTTTGAGAGCGCAGCTGACCCAGAAGTCGGTCGATGCCACCAAGATTTGTTTTGAAATCACGGAAACAGCCGCCATATCTAATCTGCAGCGGGTGACGACCTTTATGAAGAGTCTCAAGCAGTTAGGCTGTCAGTTTGCTTTAGATGACTTTGGCAGCGGCATGTCTTCCTTCCGTTATCTCAAGCAGCTACCGGTCGATTACATCAAAATTGACGGCGACTTTGTGCAGAAGCTCAACGAGCCGGTGAATCAGGCGATTGTGCAATCGATCTGCAGCATTGGCCAAGCCATGGACGTACAAATCGTTGCGGAGCGCGTCGAGAATTTGACGACCGCGGCTCAACTCAAAGCGTTAGGAGTCGATTACGTTCAGGGCTATGGCATTGCGAGACCTTCACCCTTTGTTTCTATATAAAGAGACCTCTAGAAGACGATTCCGCTGATGTGCCTCTCTCACCTGCTGCCGAGACTGCAGATGAGGGGCCGGATGAATTGCAGCACGGGGGGCACTGACGGCAGGAACTTGGTCACCCGCAGCGCTCGTCAGGGGATCCTCGCGTCTTGCCAACTTTTGGGAAAATTCACCGAGGGCATGTTTAGATTCTCAGAAATTTGAGAACACTAACGGCAAGCGTAAAGATACTCCTGATTATTTATCCCGCTATTTTTATGACTGACTGCCCCTGTATCAGCATCATCATCCCCACCTATCAGCGAGAAGACGTGCTCTGCAGCACGATCGCGGATGTGTTGCGGCAAGACTATCCTGACTTTGAAGTGATTGTGGTAGACCAGACCCAAAATCACCAACCTGAAACTCAAAGCTATCTCGAAACCACAGCCCAAAGTGGCGAAATTGAATATTTTCAGCTGCCGTGGGCGAGTTTACCAGGGGCACGCAACTACGGGGTTGAGCGATCTCGCGGCGACATCATTTTGTTTATTGACGATGACGTTGAGCTGCCCGCCGGGTATTTGCAGGCCCATGCCCAAATCTTTATAGATAAGCCGGAAGTCGGGGCCGTCGCTGGGCGCGTCTTCGATCGCATGAAGCTGGGCGATGATCCTAACCTCTCGATTGAGTATTTACCAGAAGCAGCTATGGATCCCGGCATTGCTTGGTATCACATCGATCTGGTGCATACAACCCAGCCGCAGCAGGTGATTTCGGCGCGCGGCTGCAACATGTCGTTTCGGCGCGAGATCTTTGGCAAACATGGCCTGCGCTTTGACGAGCGGTTTCGCGGCAATGCCGTGCGCGAAGAGTCCGACTTTTGCCTACGACTCCGCCGCACTGGCTACATCGTTTGGTACGCGCCCGATGCGAACCTGGTGCATTTGGGGGAAGAAACCGGTGGCTGCCACGACATCAGCACGCGATCGCTGGCCTATCAGATCACCTTTTACCACAATCACTTTTTGATGGGGCTCAAAAACCTGACGCCCGGACAGGCACTGCGTCTCTATGGCAAGCTGTTCGATTGTCATGTGCTGGGGCATCCACCCTGTAACAAGAGCGGTTCTCCTATCAAGGTGGTGACGCGCTTTGGCTTTTACTGCCTGGGCTTTTTAGATGCCGTGGGCACGCTGATCAAAACCGGCAAACGTCACCGCATCCACACTACGCCCGCCGATACCCCCATGGCGCTGTCGGCTCAATGCTAATGCTCTCTTGAGCTGGAAATTGTGCGGTGAAACGGCTGTGTCCCATTGCCCGCCCTGCTCTCAAGTCTGTTTGGCTAATGACCCCGCTTGATATTCCCGAGGAAGCCCACCCATGAGAATCCTGGTTGCCAGCCACACCTACATCGTGGATTTAAACTGCGAAAAGTTTCGCACCTTGGCCCAACTCGCCCCCGATTTAGAAGTCACGGTGGTGGTGCCGCAGCGGTGGCAGCCCGGTGGGGTGCAAAATCGCATCATTGAGAAACAAGCCTGGCAAGATGGGCGGTTTCGGGTGGTGCCGATCTCTAACTTCAGCCAAAACAACCAGGGCATGCTCACCTTTGGGCTGGATCTGGTATCGCTACTGCGCACGTTTCGGCCCCACGTGATTCAGGTCGAGCAGGGATCAAAGGGGCTCGCCTATGCCGAGATGATCACGCTGAATCGGTTGCTGGGCCTCAAGGCCAAAATGCTGTTCTTTACCTGGTGGAACTTGCCCTACGAGCTGAAGTTTCCGATCTCTTTACTAGAACGCTATAACTTGGGCGGCACTGATGGCGTCGTTTCGGGCAATCAAGACGGGGCTGATATTTTGCGCGATCGCGGCTATCAGGGGCCGATTCGGGTGATGCCCCAACTGGGCGTTGATGAAACCCTGTTTCGCCCACAGCCCCAGCCCGAGCTGGCCGAGCGCTTGGGGATTGCCGCCGATGATTTTGTGATTGGCTTCGTCGGTCGCTTTGTTGAAGAGAAAGGGCTGCTGACGGTGATGCAAGCCCTAGAACAGCTCAAAGATCATCCCCAGAACTGGAAATGTCTGCTGCTCGGACGTGGCCCTCTTAAAGAGACGCTACAAAAACAGGCTACCGATTTGGGCGTGGGCGATCGCCTGCGCTGGGTGGAAAGCGTGCCCCACGATGACGTGCCGCGATACATCAACTTGATGTCGACGCTGCTGCTGCCGTCGGAGACCACCGACAAATTCAAAACGTTGACCTCCGCTGGTTGGAAAGAGCAGTTTGGCCATGTCTTAATCGAAGCGATGGCCTGTCAGGTGCCCGTGATCGGCTCCGACTCTGGCGAAATCCCCTACGTGATTGACGATGCGGGGCTGGTGTTTCCAGAAGGGGATGCGGCGGCACTGGCGACCCAAATCCGCACTCTGATGGAATCCCCTGAAACGCAAACTGACCTCAGCAAGCGTGGCTACGATCGCGCAATGGCGCAGTACACCAATCGGGCCTTAGCCCGCCAAGCGTTGGACTTTTATCAGGAGCTGGTGGCATGAGCCAACCCTTAAGGGTGCTGCAAATCGTCCCGTCGATTTCTCTGGTCTATGGTGGCCCCAGTCAGATGGTGCGGGGCTTTTCTCAGGCGCTGGCGGCCGCGGGCGCAGCGGTGACAATTGCCACCACCGATTCCAATGGCGATGTGGATGAAGCGCCGCTGGATGTACCGCTAGAAACGCCGGTAGCCGAAGACAACTACACGGTGATTTACTTTCGCTGCTCGCCCTTTCGCCGCTACAAGTTTTCCATGGGGCTGCTGCGCTGGCTGTGGCATCATGCCCGTGACTATGACATCGTTCATATTCACGCCCTCTTTTCTCCGGTGAGTTCGTTTGCCGCAGCGGTGCTGCGGCAGCGGGGCGTGCCCTATTTACTGCGTCCTCTCGGCACCCTCGACCCGGCTGATCTGACTAAAAAGAAACAGATCAAGCGTCTCTACGCAGCGCTGCTCGAAGGTCCTAACCTGGCAGGGGCGGCGGCCATACATTTCACCAGCGCTCAAGAAGCCAAAGTTTCGGAACGATTTGGCGCTAAAACGCCCGCCTTGGTCTTGCCGCTCGGGGTATCGCCCCTGCCATCTCCTCAAACGCAAATTGATGTGCACGATCGCTTCAACATTCCCCGCGATCGCCCCATCATTCTCTTTATGTCTCGTCTCGATCCCAAAAAGGGCATTGAGCTGCTGCTGTTTGCCCTCGAAACGCTGCAGCAGGAAGGACTGCCGTTCCATCTCTTAATGTGTGGGGCCAATCCCCAAGATCGTGAGTACGAACAGTCAATTCGCGAGCGGTTTGAGCAGTCGGCAGTGCGATCGCAGACGACGCTGACCGGCTTTGTCTCGGGTGATCTCAAAGCCAGCATTCTGCAAACTGCCGACCTGTTTGTGCTGCCGTCCTATTACGAAAACTTTGGGATTGCCGTGGCTGAGGCGATGCTGGTGGGTTTGCCGGTGGTGATTTCTGACCAAGTACACATTTGGCAAACGATTGATCAAAGTGAGTCGGGCTGGGTCTGCACCTGCGACGCCACCTCTTTAGCCCAGCAGCTGCGAGCCGCCCTCAAAGATGCGGACGAACGGCAGCAGCGCGGTCACAATGCTCAACACTGCGCGAAGGAACAGTACAGTTGGCAAGCCATTGCCGCCCAGGCGATCGCGGCTTATCAGGACATGCTGGGCAGTCGTGAAACCAGTGATTGATGCTTCTAAAGCGAATTTGAGCGCTGGCGTGTGCTCGTGATCGCGACCTGAAACCTATTACCAAACAATGGATGTATCGAGCGTGAAATTGGGTAAGACGGGTTCACCCGATAAGGTAGCGGGTTCGTCCAGTACCTGGGGTGCTTCGGCAGCGCGATAAATCCACACGCGCCGCTGTTTACGATCAATCAGCCAGCCAAGCCGCACCCCGCTCTCGCCATATTCCACCATTTTGGCTTGAGCTGTCGTCAGATCGTCCGATGGTGACATCAGCTCCAACACAAAGTCAGGGGCAATCGGCGGAAATTTTTCTCGGGCGGCCAAAGGCAGGGCCTCCCAGCGATCTCGCTGCACCCAAGCCACATCAGGAGAGCGATCAGCCCCATTGGGCAGCTTAAAGCAAGTTGAAGAATCGAACAGCACACCTAGCTGAGCCTGTCGATTCCAAAGGACAAAGTCGGCAGCAATCTCAATATTTCGGTTGCCGGTTTCACCACCAGTGGGGGGCATAAACAGTAATTCTCCGGCGGCGGTGCGCTCAATTTTGATCTCAGGATTAGCGCGACAGAGATCGTAGAACTGGTTTTCAGTCAGCGCCGTTGAGGGGGGCACTTTGATGAGCAGCGTCGCCATCCAAACACCTTGGTGCAGATTATTCTCAGTTTACTGTGGTTGCTGAGGCCGTTGCGTAGACGACATCGGATGAGTTTGTGTTGGGTGATTGAGGCTTGAGAATGGGGAGAGAGCGCCCTCAACACCCCCCTCGCGGTCAGAAAAATGTTGGCTCACTCCCCTGAGATAGAGACTTGGCTGTAACGGGTCACTTACAATAACACCCATGCATTGGAACCGAACCTCTGAGCCGAGCCGTTGGGCTCCAATGCATGCATTGTCCTTAGCCTGCTGCCTCTGCCCATGATTGACCAAATTGACCTGTTTGCTGCTGCCGGTGCCGCTGAGGCCGCTGCCGGAAACTTCGATGTTGAGGCCATTCCCACCAGCGGCAGCGTCCCCATTCCACCCGGTATCTACAGCGATTTAGACACCCTGACTAGACACTGCAATAACTGTCAGCGCTGCGGTTTGGCGGCTGGCCGCACGAATGTTGTCGTCAGCCGAGGCAATCCCCAAGCGCCAATCATGATTGTGGGGGAAGGGCCGGGCCAGCAAGAGGATGAGCAGGGCCTGCCGTTTGTGGGCAAATCGGGGCAGCTCTTGGAAAAAATTCTCGCGGCCGTTCGTCTCGATACTGAGCAGGACGTCTACATCTGCAACGTGGTGAAGTGCCGCCCGCCCAATAATCGCACGCCGGTGGCGGATGAAACGGCTGCTTGCAAAGGGTACTTGCTGGAGCAGATTCGCTTGGTTGACCCCAAAATCATTTTGCTGACGGGGGCGACGGCAATGAAAGGACTCACCGGTGAAAAGCGCGGCATCACTAAAATTCGCGGCCAGTGGATTGAGTGGGAAGGACGCTTGTGTATGCCGATTTTGCACCCTGCTTATCTGCTACGGAACCCGTCTCGGGACAAGGGCTCGCCCAAATGGTTGATGTGGCAAGACATTCAAACGGTGAAGGCAAAATTGGATGAAATCAAAGCGGCGCAGTAGATGAGTTGGGAAGAATGACGCATTAGAACCGGCCCGTCGCGTCTTCATTGTGTCCATCCCTCATGACCCACCGATCTCTTCATCACTCCTACTATGTCGACTCGCATTCTGCTCCAAACTACGCTGCTGCCGACCGATACTGACGACTGGACGATCACGCGGTTTTCTCTACTGCAGCGCTACTTGGGTGGACTGAAGGACGGTGACGGCAATCCCTTGTTTGTGGTGACGGCTCGCGATCGCACCCCGGATGTCGAGGGCAACGACCCGATGCTCAGCAGCCTCAGTCGCGATCGCTTTGATGAGCTATGGCTGTTTGCGTTGGATGTGGGCGGTGGCCTGAGTGAAGCCGACTGTGCCGGTATCACTCGCTTCCATCAGCAGGGCGGCGGCATTTTGACCACGCGCGACCACCAAGATATGGGCATTTCGATGTGTGCGCTCAAGCCGCTGGGTCAGTTTCACTATTTTCATTCTCGACAAAATCATCCCGACCCCGCCCACCGCGATCGCGACGACCCTTACACCACGAGCATTGACTGGCCCAACTATCATTCCGGGGCCAACGGCGATTTGCAGACGATTAATCCTGTTGAGCCGGTGCATCCGCTATTGCAAGGAGTTAATGGCCCGCTACAGTATTTTTTAGCCCATCCCCATGAGGGTGGCGTCGGCGTGCCAGAGCAGATGCCCCAAGCGCGAGTGATTGCGACGGGCAAAAGCAAGGCCACAAAGCGCCCGTTTAACCTCGTGGTGGCGAGCGATCGCGCCACCGATGCCGCCGGTAACCAGACCGGGCGAGTTGTAGCGCAATCGACCTTCCATCATTTTGTGGATTACAACATTGATCCCAGTTTGGGTTGCCCGAGCTTTGTGGATGAGCCGCCGGGCCAGGGCATCCGGGCAAATCCGGTTGGGGTGGCCGACGTCTACACCTACTTCAGAAACCTGGCACTTTGGCTGGCACCCGACGCCGCTTGAACGCTAGTTGGCGTTGCGCAATGCCAGGATTAACGCTGCTCGCTCAGCAGTTGGACTGTCTGCTCAAGCGCACCATCTCAGTCCGGTAAAGATTGCAGAGGTTTGGCAGGTATGTATTTAGCGAAACACTTTTGACTCCCCCATAGCCCTCCGTGCAGGCGATTCGCGTAGAAAAGGGGAGACTTCGAGCCAATCGATGGATAGCCTCATTTTCAAGGGGGCGGCGACAGCGGGGTATCACACAGCAACGCTAAACAGGTACTTTGGCACTGCCAAACCCTCATAGCAAAGCTTAGGACTGAGACTGGGGGGCGGGGATAAGCTTCGTCAATACAACGTAAATCACCAGGGCCGACACAATGCCATTCAGAGGCACAATGCCCCAGCCTGAGGCATTGGTGAAATAGGCGATCGCCGACGCCGCAACATAGGCAATGATGCCTGCCCAGTTAAATGCCGGTTGCGGCTCGGTTAAAGCCGGAAACTCGCCGCCTCGGTTGACCCAATAGTCGGCCATGATGATGCCCCCAATGGGCGGAATGAAGGTGCCGAGCAGAATTAGATACTGCACCAACATTTCGTAGATGCCCCCCAAGGCCAACACCAGCGCAAACGTGGCCCCGCCCAACACCAGCAGCGTCCGTTTGCGAGTGCGAAACATGTTGGAACCGGCGATCGAGAAGGCGTAAATCGTATTGTCCTGAGTCGTCCACATGTTGAAGAAGAACAAAATCAGGCCCCACACCAGCAGCCCTTGGGTCGCCATCACCTTGACGATATCCGGTTCGCCATAGACCTTGGCGCAAAAAGCGCCGCTAAAAATCAAAAAGCCATTCCCCAAGAAAAACGCAATCAGCGTGGCGATAAACCCGGCTTTACCCGACTTGGCAAAACGACTCCAGTTGGTCGCTTGGGTGCCGCCTGACACAAACGTGCCCACGATAATCGTGATGGCGACGTTGACCGGCAGCGGGTCGCCAATTGCTTGGGCTTGCAGACCGGCAAAGCCGCCGACATCGCCAGCCGCCACCGACAGGCTCAACACCATCAGCAAAATCATGGCGGGCACGGCGATGCGGCTCAGCCAGTCCATCGCTTTGTAACCCATATAGGCCGTCGAGCAAAAGCCATAGGTAAAGAACAGAATAATCAGCCAGTTCCAAGACTCGGGGACGCCGGCCAAGCTGTTGAGTAGCTGGGCCATCAATGCTGAACCCCAGGCATACCAGCCAATTTGCGTAAAGCCGAGGATGAAATCGACCCAGCGAGAGCCGACGCTGCCAAAGCTAAAGCGCGCCATGAGTACGGTGGTGAGGCCGGTGTTCCCGGCGATGAACCCCAAAAAGGCCGCATACAGGCCCAAAATCAAATTGCTCAGTAAGATCAGCCCCACCAAGTCGGGCCAAAACTGAAAGGAAGGCCCCACCAAACCGCCCGCAAAGAGCGTGCCAGAGTAGAGGGTAAAGCCCGCCAAAATAGGCGCGAGTGAAATCATCGATTTCCGCGCAGTTTCGGGCACCGAACTGAGGGGGAAATCCTCAGTTGGTTGACCGGAAGGAACGGGTGAGGGATCAGTGATGCTTGTCATAGAAAACTATCGAAACTACGGGGATTGGCCGCATTTTAAGAGGCCAATCAGGATCTGAAAAGTATTCTTTGTGACTTATAGCAATCCGCATAAAGGTCTAATCGGTTAAAGTGGTCGAAAGTTTAGAGCAC
>ERZ1740060.348-NODE-348-length-30553-cov-5.461998_pt1 | contig 30553 bp, 28 predicted proteins | sample MGYA00581743_ERZ1740060 | MGnify/ENA primary metagenome ERZ1740060 (study PRJEB43018, sample SAMN04849235) | marine metagenome | isolation source: floating plastic debris | place: Pacific Ocean | collected 2008-08-27 | study: EMG produced TPA metagenomics assembly...
AGGGCGGCGAGTTATCCCTGGACAGCCCGGATCTGAGCGCGGAACTGCGCAAGCTTCGGGACCGCGGCCTTGCCCTTTCGCCAGATGGCCTGCGCAGCAAGCTGGTGCTGCCCAATGAACAGATTCGTTTCCTGCACTTTGAAGCCGAAGACCTCAGATCTGATGAGCTGGACGATGCAGTGCGGCACCATCTCGAGGGGAAGACGCCCTACGCGCTGGACGAACTTGCCCATGATTGGTCGATCAGTGCAGGTCAGGTTTTTGTGGCTGCGGTTGCGCGTGAGACGCTGTCAGAGGCGGAAACCTTTGCAGTTCGACATGGTTTTGAACCTGTTTGCTTTGTTGCCGTGCCCGAGCCCCGTGACTTTGTCGGGGAACCGTGGTTTGGCAAGACCGGACATGCCGATACTATTTTGCCCGAAGACGGCTTGCTGGAACGCGACACAACGGCTATCCGCGTCACCGGAACGGTGCCGGAAACCGTCACAACGCTTCCTGAAATGGCGGTGTCCAGCCTTGAGCGCACAACAGTTACTGTGCCTGAGACAGTCCCGCCCGACATCACCGATCCCATAATTCCATCCAGCGCGCCGGATGAATCCCCGGATCCGACAGCTACGGAAAACCCTGTCGATCAAAACCTCCCGTCTGAAACGGAAGAGGCGTTGCCTTCTGGCTCTGATATGGATCTGGCTTTTACGACCCGCAGAACACCGCGGGCAGATGGCCACGCCGTAGAGACCGCGGATCATGAGGCTCCGGACGCCACGCCTCTCTCTTTGGACAAGACGAATGCAGACAACGGAGCAGCCTTCGACGACGGCTCTCCTGAAGCATTCGGTTCGGCAGAGACGGAGCCCCCGGAAGCACCTCCCGGTGGCGCAGCGGCAGGTCCGATACCTGTCCAGCACTTTTCGGAAGAGACCGAGCCGTTCGACGCCAGACCCGGTTCGACCAGCTTTGCGCCAGAGACAAACGGTTCTCCCGCCACAACGGACACAAACCCGGAGCCCGACGCGATGCGCGCTGTCCGCACGCCTCGCGATGCGAAGCGGGCGAGTTTCTTCGGCGATAATGGTCAGGTCGAGGGACGTGCCGAGCGACGGCTTTATGGGGCACTCGCCGCAGCCGCCATTGTGGTGCTTCTGGTTGGAGTTGCCGCATGGACGTCGGTTTTCGATGGCAACGAAACCGCACAAGACGAAGCGGACATTCTGCAACCTCTCTCATCACCGCAAGATACAGAGCTAACACAGTCAGATACGCAGGCGGCTGGTGAACAAGCGACAGCGCGTGCCGACGCAGAGCTATCCACACCCCAAGATGACAGACTACAGACACCAGAGCCGGACACCGCGCTTCCTGTCGCACCGGAAGTCAACGACGACAGGCAGGCGGCGCTCCCTGATATCACAGTGGATGAAGGAAGCCTTCGCTCCCGCGAGGCGCCTGTTACTCTCCCGTCGCCTGAAACGAGCCTGCAGACACCCACAGGAGACCAGGCGGCGCCCGCAGCCTCACTGACGACCACCTTACCGAGCGCGCCAGAGCCTCTGACGGTGCCATCAAGCGACGCAGTGCTGGATTTCGATCAGGCCGCGATAGATCCGGGCATCGAAGGGCAGGATGCCGTGGCCCTGCCAGAATCCACAGGTTTTGCAACCGACCCACAACCAGAACCGATGGTAAATCCCGCACCGGCCGGTACCCTGTTCGATCTGGATGACCGAGGCCTTGTCCGCGCCACGACCAATGGCGCGATCACACCTGACGGCATCACGGTTTTCACCGGTCGCCCAGAGCTTGTTCCGCCACCGCGACCGGCCGATACACTAACGGATGTGGCGCTGGCCGTGCCGAATGCGAACGTCCTCGGACTTACCGAGGAACAGTTCGGTCGTCTCGTGGAAATCCGGCCTCGATCCCGGCCTGAAGACCTGCGCGAGCAGACGGAGCGCGCCGCTCTAGGTACCGGCGGGAGAACGCAGGACGAGCTGGCCGCCTTTCGGCCTAATTCCAGACCACAAAGCGCGCAGGAACTGGCAGCGCAGGAAGCCTCCTTGCCATCAGATATCACCGAAGAAGAAAGCGCGAACGGCCCGCCCTTCGCCGGCGCAACAGCGCAGGCCGTTTCGTCATCCGTCATTCCCCGGGCGCGACCGCAAGGTTTCGACAGGGTGGTTGCCAGCGCGGTTGCGGCAGCCGAACAACGCGCGCGGGCGGAAGCCCAGCGTGCTGCCGCACAGGCCGCCTCTCAGCAACCCAGCGCGTCCGCGAATTCAAGCGCCTCGCCACAACCCGTTCTCGAGCCCGGGGACACGCGCAGAACCGCCGCCGCAGCGGTTCCTCGCAGCCAACGCGTCAGCCCGAGGGTCCCAACCGCAAGTTCCGTCGCCCGCGCCGCAACGGAGAAAAACGTACTAAGTCTGCGTCGCGTCAATCTGATTGGCGTTTATGGCGGGCCATCGGATCGACGCGCCTTGGTTCGGCTGGCCAATGGCCGCTACAAGAAAGTGCAGGTCGGCGACCGGCTGGATGGTGGGCGCGTGACGGCAATTGGGGCCAGCGAGTTACGGTATTCGAAGAACGGGCGGGACCTTGCGCTGAAAATGCCAAAAGGTTGACTTTGCGAACCTGAAAACGCGCGCGACGGTTCCCCATGCCGTGAACGCGCTCAGGATTTGGTGGCCCAGTACGGGGCACAACACCCAAAATTGCACCACGGATAGGCGCTTTGACCCTGTTCCAATTGCAATGTTGCGCAGAGCGGTGCACCTTAAACTTGTATGATTGTTCACTTTGCTTCAGACCCAATGTCTTTCTCCAACTCCGAGACGCGCTCTTTCATGCATGCGCGACAGGCATCCGGAGACGGACAGTACTCCGTTTCAGCCGCCTCGACTCTGACGGCGGCCTGAAAAGATGCAGGGGTTATTCTTCCAGGCCACCATCTTTCTCGCCGCCGCGGTGATCGCGGTACCTCTCGCGGCTCGGTTGGGCCTCGGCTCTGTCCTTGGATACCTCGCCGCCGGGATTGCGATTGGCCAGATCCCCGGTCTGCTCGGCGGGCATGACGCAGAAGAGCTGCAGCATTTTGCGGAATTCGGCGTTGTCATGATGCTGTTTATCATCGGGCTCGAACTTGAGCCGCGCGCGCTTTGGGATATGCGTCAGAAACTGGTTGGGCTGGGAGGCCTGCAAGTGGCGTTGACGACCCTTGCGGTGATGATTGGTGCCATGGCGCTAGGCCTGTCCTGGACTGTCGCACTGGCCATCGGACTTGTTCTCTCGCTGTCCTCTACCGCGATTGTGCTGCAAACCCTTTCAGAGAAAGGTCTAATGCGCACCAGCGGTGGGAGGTCCACCTTTTCCGTCCTGCTCACCCAGGACATCGCCGTCATCCCGATGCTGGCCCTGCTGCCACTGCTCGCGCTTCCCAAGACGCCGGATATTATTCTGGGCGAGACGCTGGAGCGCCTGTCAGAGGGTGAGACTACTGGCCATGGCGGCGATCATGGCGGGGCGCATGAGGCCGCCCAGTCCTTCATGGAAAGCCTGCCCGGCTGGGGCGTGACACTGGTCACCATCACGGTGGTGGGCGGCATCATTCTTTTCGGTATCTACGGCACACGCCCCGTCTTCAGGTTTATACACGCCACCGGCCTTCGGGAAATGTACACCGCATTTGCGCTGCTGATCCTTGTGGGCATTGCCTTTCTTATGAACCTTGTAGGTCTTTCCCCTGCAATGGGGGCCTTTCTGGCAGGGGTCGTTCTGGCCAATTCCGAGTTCCGCCATGAGCTGGAATCCGACATTGCACCATTCAAAGGGCTCCTTTTAGGACTGTTTTTCATCACGGTTGGTGCATCAATAAACTTCGCCCTGCTCTTCTCCGAGTTCTTTCAGATCCTCGGCCTCGCGCTTGGCGTGATCGTGGTCAAAGGTCTCGTTCTGTACGGGCTCGGTCGCGCTTTTGGCCTGAAAGGTCGGGACCAGTGGCTCTTTACCCTGGGGCTGGCGCAGGCTGGCGAATTCGGGTTCGTTCTGATCAACTTCTCGGGCCAGCATAACGTCATTCCTGCCGATCTGCGTGGGACGCTGCTGCTGGTCGTGGCGCTGACCATGTTGATAACGCCCGCCCTTTTCATCCTGTATGAATGGCTGTCGCAACGTGTCGGCGACGCGACCGAGTCGCATGATGCAGACGAAATCGACCATTCCGGCCCGGGCATCATCGCGGGGATCGGACGGTTCGGTCAGGTCGTCAATCGCATGGTGCGCTCAAGCGGGTTCGACACGGTTGTGCTCGATCACGATCTTGAAGCCATTCAAAGGATGCGCCGTTTCGGGATCAAGGCGTTTCTCGGGGATCCTGGGCGACCCGAATTGTTGCATGCCGCCGGATTGAAAGAGGCCCGCGTGCTGGTGGCGGCTCTCGATGATCCCGAGGCCACGTTGCGTTTGGTGGCTTTTGCCCGACGCGAACGACCGGACCTTCATATCGTCGCGCGCGCACGCGACCGCACCCATGTCTTCCGCCTCTATCAGGCCGGTGCCAACGACATTGTACGCGAATTGTTTGACAGCTCGATCCGCGCGGGCCGGTATGCACTGGAAAACGTCGGCCTTACAGAATTCGAGGCCGCCGAGTTGCAGAAGACATTCTATCATCATGACCGGCGTTCCGTCCGGGAACTGGCGGCTTTGTGGGATCCGGCCATCCCAACAACTGAGAATGCCGACTACATCCAGCGCGCCAAGCAGTTGGAAAACGAGTTGCAGACTATGCTGCTGTCACAATTGGAAGAGGCCGCCGCCGATGGGGCGGAAGAGGAGGAAGACGACCGGAGACAAGCGTGACCGCCGGGGGCCTTTGGACCCAAGCGTCAGTGACTGGAAACACCGGCCTCCTCAAAGCTTGCCATGCCGGAGTGACAGGCCAAAGCGGCGCGCAGAAGAGCGATGCAAACTGCCCCGCCCGACGCTTCGCCAAGACGCATCTGAAGCGCCAGAAAAGGCGCTTTTCCCAAGCGCTCCAATAACGCCCCATGGGCCGCCTCATCACTGACATGTGCGGCAACACAATGATCAAGAGCATCGTTCGACACGGCGTGCAGACAGGCTGCTGCCGCCGTGCAGATATAGCCGTCCAGCAAAACAGGAATGCCAGCGACACGTGCCCTGAGGATCGCGCCGGCCATCGCTGCGATTTCGCGTCCACCAAGGCATCGCAAGGCCTCGAACCCGTCGCCCACCGCTTGCGGATTGGTTGCCACACCCCGCGCGACAGCGTCGGTTTTAGCCTGAAGCGCGACACCTGTGACCCCGGTGCCGGCGCCAGTCCAGTCTGCCGCCGTCCCGCCGTAGAGCGCCAGCGCCATGGCGGCAGCGCAGGTCGTGTTTCCGATACCCATTTCCCCCACGACCAGAAGGTCGGCCGACGGATCCACGGTCTGCCAGCCTGTTCTGAGCGCAGCGACGACTTCAGCTTCGCTCATTGCGGGACCTTGTGTGAAATCAACCGTCGGCTGATCCAGAAAAATCGGACAAATGTCGAGCGTGGCATCGGCAACCTGGGCCAACTGATTGATGGCAGCGCCGCCTGCCTCGAAATTGGCAACCATCTGCCCGGTGACATCAGCCGGAAACGCGGACACGCCCTGCGCGGTGACACCGTGATTGCCAGCAAAAACAATGATCTGGGGAGTGCGAAGCGTGGCGCGCGGATCACCGCGCCATGCGCAGTACCAGATGGCCAGTTCTTCCAACCGGCCCAATGCGCCGGGCGGTTTAGTCAGGCTGGCATTCCGACTGGCGGCATTCGCCCGCGCATCCTCGTGCGGACCGGGCAGATCCCGGAGGATCCCGGCAACCTCATTTAACGTCTGAAACGGCTCGGTCATCGCGTCTCTCCGTTGCGTTGCCCCGTCTTATGCGTGTATCGCAAGCCAGCGAAAGAGCGCAGTCCAAAATGAGCGCGGACCTGATGAAAAACGACCCCGGCTCCGAGCCTGCACCAGATACGGCCATCACACGGGTCATCGATCTGCAGAGGGCTGTTGGCCTTCTCACGCGCCTGCCCGTGCCATTGCCCGATAACCCGCGCGCCAGCGCGCGGGCGGCCTGGGCCTATCCGGTTGCCGGGATCATTCCCGGTGCCCTTGCGGCCCTGATCGGATCACTCGCCATGACCCTTGGGCTTGGGGCTGCGATTGCCGCGTTGCTCGCGCTGGCGTCCTCCATCATCGTCACGGGCGCGTTGCACGAGGACGGCCTTGCCGATTGCGCGGATGGCTTCTGGGGCGGATGGACACCGGAAAGACGGCTTGAGATTATGCGAGACAGCCGGATCGGAACCTATGGCGTTCTGGCCCTTGTCCTTTGCGTCGGTCTGAGATGGGCGGCCCTTTTGGTATTGTTCGACGCCGGTCTCGCAATCGCGGCACTCCTCAGTGCAGCCGTGTTATCGCGCGCAGTGATGCCCGCTCTGATGTCGCTTATGCCGCCCGCACGCCCTGGCGGCCTGTCTCACCATGTTGGTCGACCGCCTTTGGTCGCCACGGGCCTCGCGATCGGCTTGGCCGCAACCCTCTCTGTCCTGTTTTTGAACAGTGAAGCGCCCGCCGCAATCCTCGCTGCGGGTCTGGTCGGTCTTGCTGTTGCTGCGCTGGCTCAGGCAAAGATCGGAGGACAAAGCGGTGATGTTCTGGGGGCCGCGCAGCAGATGAGCGAAGTCACAATCCTATTGGTGCTCGTCGCTCGGTCAGCTGCATTTCAGGGGATCTAAACCGACAAAGGCCGCGCAAACAGCGCGGCCCCTTCATCAGACTTGCATTCACGCCGCGCGAGAGATCAGCACATCGTCGACCTGCTTGGCCGCCAGCACTTCGTCGCCACCGCTTACCGCAGCCACTTCGCGGGTAAGACGCTCCAGCGCAGCCTCATAGAGCTGACGCTCGGAGTAACTCTGCTCCCGCTGGTCGTCGGTGCGATGCAAATCACGTACGACCTCTGCAATAGAGATCAGATCGCCGGAATTGATTTTCTGTTCATATTCCTGAGCCCGCCGGGACCACATGGCCCGCTTGACCTTCGCCTTCCCTTTCAAGGTCGTCATCGCCTTCGATACGATGTCCGGGCTCGACAGACTGCGCATACCGATCTCGACCGCGTTGTGGGTGGGTACGCGTAGGGGCTTCTTGTCCTTTTCGAACGAAATCTCGATGAGTTCCAGCTCGATACCCGCGATCTCCTGCTTTTCGATGGAAATGATCTGCCCAACGCCATGGGCCGGGTAGACGACATAATCGTCGGGACGGAACTCGGACTTCACCGATTTGCTCATTCAACTATCCTCATAGTCAGTCTTCGCACCGTGCTCCTTCGCACCACTGTCGGCACTGACATCAGTGCATACGTCCGGAAAAGGTGTCTTCGGCGCAAAGAAATCCACCCCCAGGCTGAACCATGGGCGGGTGGATCTCGGATGATCAGTTACATTTGAAACAGGAACATATCACAAAAAAGCCGGTTCGAAAAGGACTGTCACCTAAACCCCTGAAATCTCACCTGAAGTTCAGGAAACCGATTGTGCTCTCGTATACTGAAGAAGCGGACAGCGTCGATTCGCATCAATCCCCCTCTCCTGCGGCTTCGGAGAAGTATTTCTCGCGCTTACCGGTTTCACCATCACGCTCTTCCGCCTCGGGCAGGGGATCTTTCTTGGTGATAATCACCGGCCACATCTCAGAATATTTGCGATTGAATTCCACCCATTCCTCGATGTTAGGTTCTGTATCGGGTCGGATGGCATCTGCCGGGCATTCCGGCTCGCAAACGCCGCAGTCGATGCATTCATCCGGGTGGATTACCAACATATTCTCACCCTCATAGAAACAGTCTACCGGGCACACTTCGACACAGTCGGTGTATTTGCACGCAATACAATTGTCGGTAACGGCGTAGGTCATCGTCTCTCGTTTCTAAGTGGATGAGTCCGACGTAAGGCAGGTAAACGGATCATTCAAGCAGTCTGGAACGTTTCTAAACTGGTTTCCCGCACTTCGCGCTTCCGCACGACCTTTATCTTGGGAAAACCGTGATTATGACAACGTTATTCGCCGTTTTGGCTCTCCACATCTTCATAAAGCTGTTGCGCCTCGCTGGCCGGACCCCGGCGTTCCCCGAGAGCCAGTATGCGCACCACTCGAATCGAACCCGCCTGAAAAAATGTCAGCACGTCCCCGGGCGCCACGAAGGTGGCCGGCTTGGACACGCGACGGGCATTCACCCGCACCTTGCCTGACGATACAATCCTGGCTGACAAAGCGCGTGTCTTAAAGAACCGTGCCTGCCACAGCCACTTGTCCAGCCGGATCCGGGAAGTGTCAGACGCGCTCACCGCGTCAGATTTTGTCCTTGAGGCCCATCAATGCGGCAGCAAAGGGGTTGTCGGGATCAATCTTGGCCTCTTTTGCGGGCTTCGCGGTATAGGTTTTTGCGCCCTGTCGCGCCTGACCGTCCCGCGCCTTGCCGTCTTTGCGCGCTCTGTTCCCCGTCTCTTTTCCACGTCCGCGTTTTCCGGCCTTTCCGCGGGGCCTGCCGTTGTCTTGCGGTTTCGCTCGACCATCATTCCGGTTGCGTCCGGGACGCCCTCCCCAAGTGAACGAGTAAAAGATCTCGGTCTCGGCCTCTGCGTCTGTCCCCGGCACCTGATCTGTCGATGCATCTTCGCCCGCAGGAGCACCTTCACCGGCAACAGCGTCGGTCGTGGACGAAATGTCTGCAACCGATGGCTGGGAACCCTCTGCTTTTGGCGTCTCATCCGGGGTGACGCTCGACTGGTCTTGGTCGTCTTGAGGTCTATTCTCCGCGGCCTCAGTCTCGCCCGCGGCATCGTTCGTCGCGGCAACCACGTCATCCGATGTCGCTTCGGTGGGCGTGGCTGTTGACGGCGTTCGAACTTTCGGTCGCTCGCCGCGTTGCGCGCGATATCCGAGGCCCTCCATCAATGCGGCGAACTGATCCAACGTCATACCGGTGATCGACAGCATATCCGCCTTGGCTTCAAAACCATTCCGGCTGTCCTCGGAGCGCAGCATATCCGCAAGACGTTCCAGCATATCGATACGAATCGCGCGTTCCCCAGCTGCGCGATAACCCGCCATACTATGATAGCCCTCAGGCATCTGAACTCCCGCCGGTACGGTCACAAGCCCGGCCGGGGGGCTTTCCGGGAACTCGTCGAGCCCCTTTGACAACGACCACAAAACGAGCCGCAACCGCGTCGGCGCGGGCTTTAGAAGCAAGGGCAGAAACACCGTGAACTGACCAAAACGCACACCATGCTTGCGGAGCTGACCGCGCGCCTCCTGATCCAGCGCCTTGACCTCACCGGCCACATCCCCCCTCGGAATAACGCCGAAATTCTCCACAAGCTGAAACCCGAAGCCCCGCGCGAGTCCGGTCAGCGTTTCATCGCGCTGCAGGGCAATCAGCGGCTCGAACAGGGTTGCAATCTTTCGGTCGATAAAGTGCTGAAGGCGACGTTGCACCTTGGCCGCGACATCCGCTCCCGCAACATCGTCCACGAAGGCGACAACCTGGGGACGCAGCGCATCCGGGCCCGCGACCAGCTTGCCAACGGCATGCTCGCCCCACATCAGGCCGCCCTGTTCTGTAAAGTCGATCTCCGTATCGGGGGCGTTGTAGAACTTATCCGACCGCAAGTGAAAATGCGGCACAAGCGCCTGAAGACTGGCCTGTTGCAGTGCCTTGGCTTCCTGACCGCTCGCAGACTTGTCCTGCTGAAAACGGAACCCTTCGAGGCGGCCCACGAATTCGCCCTCGACTGTGACGTCACCCTTGTCGTTCACTTCGGCCACAATGGCCTCCTTCTGTTTGAGCCGCCGCATCAGGACCGAGGTCCGACGATCCACAAATCGCTGCGTCAACGCGTCATGCAACGCATCCGACAGGCGGTCTTCTACCGCGCGAGTCGCCTCGCGCCAATGGCTTTCGTCATCCAGCCAGCCCTTGCGCTGCGCCACATAGGTCCATGTGCGGATAAATGCCAACCGCTTGGAAAGCGTATCTATATCCCCATCCGTTCGATCAATCCGGCCCACCTGCCCGGCGAACCAGGTTTCGCCAACCCTGCCGTGCTGGTGAAGATCATTTAAGATACGCTCCAGCTAAGACGCATGGTCGGCCTGACTGATGCCGCGAAAATCCGGTACTCGGCATACGTCCCAAAGCAGCTTGACCGCTGCCGCATCGCTGGCGCGGGCTGCGACCTCGTCCCGCGCTGCAAGGGTTTTCAATGCGATCAGGTCATCGGCGTCGCGGGCGCGGGCCAGCCAGGTGTCATCGGGCTTCTCTTCGAGCGAGGCGATCAGCGCATCGATCGCCCCGAACCTCAATCTGTCGTTGCGCCATTCCAGTTTTCGGATTGGCGCGAACCGGTGGTCCATGATGGCCTGGGCCATATCCTCCGGCAGGTCCGGCGCCTCTCCTGTGACCCCGAATGTGCCATTACTCATCCCGCGCCCCGCCCGTCCAGCGATCTGACCAAGCTCATTGGGCGCAAGGTTGCGCATACGCCGTCCGTCAAACTTGCTCAGCGAAGAAAAGGCCACATGGTTGATATCGAGATTGAGACCCATCCCGATCGCGTCGGTTGCAACGAGATAATCGACATCGCCATTTTGATAGAGAGCCACCTGCGCGTTCCGCGTCCGGGGACTAAGAGCCCCCATAACAACGGCCGCGCCGCCCTTTTGGCGCCTGAGAAGCTCTGCCATGGCATAGACATTATCAACCGAAAAGCCGACGATCGCGCTTCTCTCGGGCATTTTACTTAGCTTTTTGGAACCCGAATAGGTAAGCTGCGACATTCGCTCCCGACCAAGAAACGTGGCTTCTGGCACCAGTTCAGATATCGCGCCGCGCATGGTGTGCGAGCCCAGAAACTGGGTCTCTTTCTGCCCGCGCATGTTCAGTAACCTGTCCGTGAAAACGTGGCCGCGTTCGGGATCGGCGCAGAGCTGGATTTCGTCCACGGCCACGAAATCAGCGCCCATGCCCTGCGGCATCGCCTCTACTGTGCACACCCAATACGCGGCGCGGGGTGGCACGATCCGCTCTTCTCCTGTGACCAGAGCCACGACAGAAGGCCCCCGCAGAGCCACCACCTTGTCAAAGACCTCACGCGCCAGCAGACGCAATGGCAAACCGATGATCCCGGTGGGATAGGCCAGCATCCGTTCAATAGCGTAGTGGGTTTTGCCTGTATTGGTCGGGCCCAGAACAGCGACCACACGCGATGGCTGTGACATGATCGACGCCTCGGCTCGTTTTCAGAGGTCCGCGCCGCCGATTTCAGCGTCGACAACGCTCAGCGATTCCAGCGCCTGCGGATGATGCGGGTAGAGTGTCAGCACCTGTTCATAGGCCGCGCGGGCAAGATCGGAATACCCGACTTCCTGCAACAGGCTACCAAGGCTGACCAGCGCGTTGAAATGCCGTGGCTCAAGAAACAGCGCACGCTCCAGATCGGCAAGAGCGGGACCAAGCTGTTCGGCGCGCGCGAAGGCCATAGCGCGTCGATGCCAGCCTTCCGCGAATTCCGGCGCATGATCTGTAAGGGCGGTCAAATGATCAATCGCCTTGCGTATTTCGCCGGCTTCCATCGCATCGGTGCCGCGCTTGAGCAGCAGATCGGCAGATGGCGAACCGGAAATGCTCCATTCATGTTCAATATCGCGCGCGATCCGCTCCGCCTCTTCTTCCTCCGCCTCAAGCAGATCAGCCATCAGGGACTTGAGACGGGACTCATCTCCCAGCACCGGGCCAGCGCAAATCAGCCCTGCAAAAAGTGCCGCGACGATATGATTGAGAATTTGCCGTTGAGCGCCCATAACGCGAGGGAGTGTAGCGCGCCGGGCCGGGAATCAAAGCCCCTATTGCAAACCCGACGCGACAAGCAGACAGCAAAGAGACTGAGGAGAGACGCTATGAGCGATGTGGTGACGCGCGCAGTGGGCAAACTGACCGAAAAAATGAGCGGCGCATTCGATGGCACAGCGAAGTTTGTGATCGAAGGCGAAGGCGCGATCATGATCGACGAAGGCGGTGTGCGCGCAGGCGATGACGAGGCTGACGTGACGCTGACCGCGGATGCCGATCCGTTTCACGGTATGCTCGCCGGAGATATGGATGCGACCGCGGCCTTCATGTCCGGCAAACTCAGCGTTGAAGGCGACATGGGTGCGGCGATGAAGCTGGCAGGCCTTTTGTCCTGATCGGGGATGGAGCGCGCGCCCTTTTACACCGACGAGGCCCCGCCAGGGCCCCAAGGAGGGCGCGCCTTCTGGCTTAATACCCGCGACCGTGTGCGGATACGGGCCGCGTGTTGGTCGAACGCCGACACCATGCGCGGGACAGTTCTATGCTTCCCCGGCCGCACGGAGTACGTCGAGAAATACACTGGGCCAGCGGCTGTCTTTGCGCAGGCAGGGCTGGCGAGCCTCGCCGTTGACTGGCGTGGGCAGGGTCTCGCCGACCGGTTGCATGCAGACCATTTGCTAGGTCATGTTCCAAGATTTCAGGATTATCAAAAGGACGTGGCGGCGATATGCGCCCTCGCAGAGGCTGAAGAGTTGCCGGGTCCCTGGTTTGTCCTCGGCCATTCGATGGGGGGCGCGATTGCCTTGAGGGCTGTGCTGGAGGGCTTGCCGGTCGCAGCCGCTGTGTTTTCCGCACCCATGTTCAGCATCCAGATGACGCCCGCCCTGCGCGCCGTGGCGTGGTCGCTGACCTGGGGCAGCCGGCAGTTGGGTCTTGATGGCAATTATGCCCCTTCGACAGGCCGCGAGCCTTACGTTCTGACGACCACGCTGGCCGAAAACCGCCTCAGCTCGGACAAAACACTGTTTGGCTTTATGCAGGACATGCTTCGGGCGCATCCCGATCTGGGCCTCGGCGGACCCTCTCTGCGCTGGCTGCATGAGGCTCTGAAAGAATGCCGAATGCTCATGGAGGCCCGTGCGCCGGATCTGCCCGCAATGACATTCGCGGGCTCCGAAGAAGCCATTGTCGATCTCGACGCAATGCGCACGCGGATGGAAAGCTGGCCCGGCGGCACGTTTCGCCTGATCCAGGATGCGCGCCACGAGGTTTTGCTGGAGGCGCCAGAGTATCGCGACGCGGCCTTTTCGGCGATCCTTAGTCACTTTGATCAGGCGAGGCTCACTCCGCCTGGCGCACCCGTTGGTGCTGCGCCCCAAGGGACGTGATCGCAAGTCTCATTTCGTCGCCATCCTTGAGAAAACGTTTGGGGTTTTGTCCCATCCCGACTCCCGGAGGGGTTCCCGTGGCAATAATGTCGCCGGGATGAAGGCTCATCAGAGTGCTGAGATAGGCGATGGTTTCCGCCACGTCGAAGACCATACGCGCCGTGCTGCCGGTTTGCATTTCCTTCCCATTGAGGGTCAAGGAGAGCGCAAGATCCTGAACATCGGCGATGTCATCTGGCGTCACAAGCCACGGGCCCGTGGGGGCGAAGGTGTCGGCGCTCTTGCCCTTGACCCATTGACCGCCCCGGTCAAACTGCCAGCCGCGTTCCGACACATCGTTGACGATGGTGAAGCCCGCCACATGGGCCAACGCATCAGCTTTTGTGATGTTTTTCGCCGTGCGCCCGATGACCACGCCCAGTTCGACCTCCCAATCGGTTTGGGTGGCGCCGCGCGGCAGGATGACGTCATCATCGGGACCACAGATCGACGACGTGGCCTTCATGAACACAATCGGCTCTTGGGGCAACGGCATGCCAAGTTCTTCGGCGTGATCGGTGTAGTTCAACCCGATCCCAATCAGCTTGCCAACGCCTGCCACAGGCGGGCCGAGCCGCGGGTTACCGGACACAACAGGCAGGTTGTTTGCGTCGACCTTTGGCAGGTCTCCCAACACATGTCCCGCCAGATCCTCGATCACAGTGCTAAGGTCACGCAAGGCACCCGAAGCATCCAGCAAACCCGGCGTCTCCTCGCCCGGCGCTCCCCATCTGACATAGCGCATCGTCGTCTCCCCCGCTTCAGGCTAACAGCTTGACGGGCCACGGCAAGCACACCCTGTGCAATCGAGCCTTTTGCACTAGGCTTGGCGCATGGTTCTGGAGTTCAAACCTCAAGGCATCTATTGCCCGGCGGGCGACTTTTTCATCGACCCCTGGCGTCCGGTGGATCGCGCTCTGATCACGCATGGTCACGCCGATCACGCGCGCCCCGGTCATACGCATTACCTCGCGACCGAAAGTGCGGCACCGGTCATTCGCCATCGGCTGGGCCGGATCTCCCTCGACACAATCCGCTTCGGCGAAACCCGGCAGATCGGTGCAGCGCAGGTTTCCTTTCATCCGGCGGGTCACGTGCCCGGCTCGGCTCAGATCCGGGTCGAAAGCGGTGGCGAGATCTGGGTCGTATCAGGCGATTACAAGACGGCCCCAGACCGGCTGTCGGACCCCTTCGAGCCAGTAAAATGCCACAGCTTTGTGACCGAATGCACCTTTGGCTTACCAGTGTTCAACTGGGTGTCGGAAGATCAAGCTGCGCGCCAGATCAACGAATGGTGGGCCGGCAACGCCGCCGCAGGCAAGTTTTCTCTGCTTGGAGCCTATTCCTTGGGCAAAGCGCAGCGGGTCTTGTCGCTGCTCGACCCGGACATCGCGCCGATCCTCACCCATGGCGCGGTCGAGAACACCAACCGGGTCCTGCGCGAGCAAGGTCTTGATCTGCCAACCACGATCTTGGTGACGCCCTCTCTTCAGGCCAAGGAATATGCCGGCGCTTTGGTTCTCGCCCCGCCCAGCGCCATCGGATCGAGCTGGGCGCGCCGTTTCCGTCCGGGATCGACCGGGTTTGCCAGCGGTTGGATGCAGTTGCGAGGGGTCAGACGCCGTCGCGCCGTGGATCGCGGCTTCGTCGTATCGGATCACGCCGACTGGCAGGGATTGAACGCGGCAATCGCGGAAACAGGTGCCGAGAACATCTACGCGACACACGGATACACGGAGATATTCGCCCGCTGGCTCACGGAAGCCGGCTACAACGCTCAGGTTGTTCCGACCGAGTTCACGGGCGAGAGCCTCGACCAAAGCCCTGACACGGATGCACTGGAAGACGACTCTGACGTGCCTTCCGAGGGAGACGCAGAATGAAACGGTTCACCGCGCTCTACGCGGCGATTGACCAAAGCACGAAGACGAGCGTGAAAGTCGCCGCACTGGCCGACTATTTCAGAGAGGCCCCAGATCAGGACAAGCTTTGGACCGTTGCGCTTTTCTCGGGACGCAGACCAAGGCGCGCGATCACCACGACGCGGTTGAGGGAATGGGCGGCGGAGCGGGCAGGCATTCCCCTATGGCTCTTTGAAGAAGCCTATCCCATCGTCGGCGATCTGGCCGAAACGATCGCCCTTGTTCTGCCGGCCCCCAACCGCGATCATGACCGGTCGCTGACCGACTGGATCAGCGACTTGCGCGCGCTCGACAAAGAAGAGGATGCCGCTCGCAAGGCGGCCGTTCTTAAGGCTTGGGATCAGATGAGCAGCCCCGAGCGTCTGGTTTTCAACAAGCTGCTGACCGGCGGGTTTCGCGTCGGCGTCAGCCGCAAACTGATGACGCGGGCGCTTGCACAGGCGACAGATCGTGACGAAGCGGAACTGGCGCACAGGCTCATGGGCGACTGGAGCCCCGATACGACATCCTGGCAAACGCTGATTGAAGCACCGGATGCCTCCGCAGATCTGTCGCGTCCCTACCCTTTCTGCCTGGCCTACGGATTGGATGATATGGCGCCGGAAGACCTTGGCGCCCCGGAGGAATGGTGCGCGGAATGGAAGTGGGACGGCATTCGCGGGCAATTGATCCTCCGGGGCGGAGAGCATTACGTTTGGTCGCGCGGCGAGGAATTGATGACCGACCGCTTCCCGGAACTGGCGCGCGCGCGGGATTTCTTGCCCGCAGGCACCGTCCTCGATGGCGAGATTGTCGCATGGGATGGCACAGCCCCGATGCCTTTCAACGCCCTTCAAAAGCGGATCGGACGCAAAACCGTCCCAAAGAAAGTGCTGAGCGAAGCACCTGTTCTGATGTTGGTCTACGACCTGCTCGAAAAGGATGGACAGGATTTGCGCAGCGCGCCTTTTGAAACACGGCGGGCGGCGCTTGATGCAATACTTGCGGATGTTCCGTCCGAGGCTCCGCTGCGCGCGTCACCGGTCTTGTCATTCGCAGGCTGGCATGAACTGGCGGACATCCGGGAAACGGCGCGGGAGGCGCGCGCGGAAGGCCTGATGCTCAAACGCCGCACCAGTGCCTATCATATCGGGCGAAAGAAGGGCGATTGGTGGAAATGGAAACTTGATCCGCTAACCATCGATGCGGTGATGATCTATGCGCAGCAAGGGCATGGTCGGCGCGCCAACCTCTTTACCGATTTCACATTTGCGGTCCGCGACGGAAACGAGCTTGTGCCGTTTACCAAAGCCTATTCCGGGCTCACGGACGCGGAGTTTCGTGAGATCACTGCATGGGTGCGCAAGAACACGTTGCAAAGATTCGGCCCGGTTCGACAGGTGCGGGCAGAACATGTTTTCGAAATCGCGTTTGAAGGCATCCACGAAAGCCCACGTCACAAGTCCGGCGTTGCACTCAGGTTTCCGCGGATGAAGCGCTGGAGGCACGACAAACCAATGGCGGAGGCCAATACACTCAGCGATCTAAAGGACATGCTCGCCGCCTACGGATGAAACGGGCCATGACGCACGTTAAAACGGCATGCAGGGCGCTCTGTCGGCCTAATACTTGCACTCGAAAGGAAGAACAGGCGAATTCTCGCCATAGCTGCGCCGCGTGATGCGACCGGCTTGATAATTGGCGGTCGCTACACCATATAAGGTTGTATTCCTTGTTCAGCCATCTAGATCGTGATCGCAGCCCAGGGACGAGTTGTATCGGAAGTTGTGTGTCGAATTGAGACAAGTGGCGATAACCCGCCACAGTATGGCCTCAATAGAAACTTACTTCGCACGCAATTGCCACGTGTTGTAAGTCATGTTGTTTACCCCAGTGACGTGAGCTTGTGGATACATGTTTGCTTCAAGAGCCCTGACTTTCATCCTTTTCTCCGGAGTGATCTTCGGTCTCGTTACGGCGGGCACATTATGGGTCAACGAGGCGTCGATCTGGCTTGTCGCTCTGGGTTACGTTTTGGGCGGAAACGTGGGTGTCTCCCTGGCGGGTGTTTTGGTTTACATTCAAAACAGCCATCCCTCTGACGACTGAAGCAGCTGACAGTCCGGTCGCCCGCGCCTGATAGAGATTTCCCGACAGCGAAATAGACTAGCAAAGCCTCGTTCTCGTGGCGATATCTGGGATATCGCGGCAAGACCGCATTTGGCTGTTACTGTTTCTCAGCCCCTTGCCGGGATTGATCAATCTGCCACCCAATCGGGTTTTCGAGTCCCGCCTCCCGTATCAGATCGATGTCAATCTCAGCGATAAGCGCACGCAACTCGCGAGGTTCAGACGACACAGTGGCCACAGCGATACCGACAACGGACCAGTGCTCACCTGCCCGCACCAGAAGCGGCGCACCCGACAAACCGCTCTGAACCTTGCAATCACTGCCCAGGACTCCCGGTGCGACAGGTATCACCTGACATTGCGGGTGGCCCCGCAGCGGCGGGTTTCCCGGATTTACAAATCCATAGATCGCATGCGGTAGATCAAAACTGATAGCTGACTCAATCGGGATCGGACGCGCAAGGTCCGGCGGCAGGTTTTCGGCCAGTTCCAGAACCGCCAGATCCGCATAGGCCGATGTGGCCTTCAGTGCACCATCATAATCGGGATGCCGCGTGACCCGCGCCACGGTGACACGGCGCGCGTCGGACGGATGGTTCGGATTGAAAACAAGCACAGGCTTTGCCTGGCCCGCGCAATGACCGGCTGTCAGCGCAAAACGTGGTGTCACAAGAACGGCCGTACAGCCCCCTCCCACGGACAATGCCCCTGTAATACGCGCGATTCCAGACAGCTCCTCCGCTGTTGACGTACTCGCCAGCTGAGGCGGATTTGCCGGATCACCACGAACTGACTGTCCCGGAAACATGAAGGCCGCAGCAAGCCAGATGACGAAGAAAAGACGCAGCATTCCATGCTGTTAGCCGTGACGCGTCGCGCAAGAAAGACTTTTGAGCCACTGTCGAAGGAATATGCAGGATCTCGCGCGTTTTAGGTCAAACATGTTGACGGAAAGTCGCAGCGCTCCATCTCCCCGGCTACTTAGTAATCGGAGAGAAAACAATGAAACTTCCCATGCTCGCCACCGTGTTCGCCGCGTTTGCTCTGCCTGCGCTCGCGGACGCCAGCGGGGCTGACATCACAGCCGCTATCGAAGGCAACACCGTTCAAGGCAGCATGGCCAGCGGTGATGCTTACGCAGAATTCTACGAGGCCGGCGGCACGATCAAAGCCGACGGCTATGGCGGCACATGGTCCATCGAAGGCGACACAATGTGTTTTGACTACGGCGAAGGGGCCACATGCTACGGTGTTCGCATCGACGGCGACCAGGTCACCTGGGTACTGGACGGCGCCGATGACGGTACAGGCACGATTGTCGCTGGAAACCCAAACGAATTCTAATTCGTGCAAAGCCGGGCTCCAGTAGACCCGCGAACATGACGCCACCCGGATCCGCGACGGCCCGGGTGGTTTTCTTTTCAGATCAGAGGCATCCGGCGCATAACGCCTGGCCGATCCGGATCGTGGTACTTGTCTGGAACACCACGTTCATTCAGCAACCGCGCGCAGTGCGCCAGCCGATCCGCGTCGAGTGTCACGCCCAGACCCGGACCGTCTGGGAGATCCAAATAGTTGTCACGCGGGCTAAAGGGTCCTTCGGTGATCACATCGAAGGGCTGTTGGCGCAAAAGCGACTGATTGGGTTCTCGGATGTGCGGGTGCGCCGCGCAGGCATGCAGATAGGCCGCTGTGCCAAGTCCGCTGTCTCCTGAGTAGCACCAGAAATCGACACCGGCACCTTCGCAGGCCGAGACGAACCGCATCAGGGCGGAAAAACCGCCGAGCCCGGCCACGTCCGAGACCAGAGCATCGGGCACCCCATAGGCCACCGCCTTGCCAAGATCCACGTTATGGGCGGAAAACGGGATTGCCGTATGCTGACGCAGCTTGCGCATCTGTCGCCATTCGGGCGTAGGGTCTTCCCAGTTGCGCAGACCGATTTCTTCGAACCCGCGTGCCAGATAGAGCGCCGACGGCAGGCTGAACGCCTGATTGCTATCGATGCGCAGCATGGCCTGAGGTCCGAGCGCGCTCCTCAGCGCCTGCAGCAGAGCGATGTTGGCACCCAGGTCTGGATCAGAAACCTTGCCCTCGAAGAACGTCGTCCCGAACTGCTCTTTCAGCGACAGGCAGTAATCAACCACCGCTTCAATGCTGGTCTCGCCCGCAATGTCGCCTTGCGGCAAACGGTAGGAAAAGTAGTCGGTGAATGGAATACGCCGCCGCTGAAAACCGCCCAGCAGATTGGCTACCGGTTGGTTCCAGAGCTTCCCGCGCAGGTCCCAAAGTGCGATTTCCAATCCGCCCCAAGCGCCGCGCGCCGCAAAATCCGTGACCGAATGACAAAACGGCTGAGACGGCAGAACGCGGCGCTCAAGACCCACAAGATCAAGCGCATCCTGACCGATCAATCGCTCTTCGCTACCCGCGATCATCGCGGCAGACGCATGCGAGGGAGCCTCGCCAATCCCGGTGACGCCCTCACTTGTCTCCACCTCCACGACCGTTTTGGTGAAGCCATCGAGCATGCCATAAGACCAGAGATAGGGCGCCTCGAGTGGCACGAGGATCGGCGTGGCGCGGATGGTGCGGATCGTGATCATTTGTGTTGCCCTAAACCATAACCTCGTCCAGCGCCTTGGGATGATGGGTGATCGGTTCATAGCCGGTCTCGGTTACAATCACGCTGTCTCCCACCTGGGCACGAAACGTCTCTCCTGTGACAGACCCGTCCACGGCAAGCACCATTCCCGGCTCCAGAACAGTCTTGTCCCCGGTCACCAGTTGCGGATGCTCAAGAAAGCTAAAGCCCGTCGCCCGCCCGCATCTGAAGGGATAGGCATGTCCCGCACTCTGGATCACGTCCGCATAGGCCGCATGCACACTCTCCGCCGTGACACCCGCGCGCACCTCTGCCAACGCCGCCGCCTGGGAGGCGACGGCCAACTCATAAAGCGCGGCTTGCGAGCGATCCCTCATCTCGCCAAGCCAGAAGGTCCGGTCAAAACCCAGTTTGAAGCGATGGAAATTCGTCATCCCGCAAAAACACATGAAAACCGGCTCTCCCAGGCGCATCACCCGGGTACTGGCGCGGTGATGGGTTTTGGTCACGGCCTCGCCCGATGCCATGATCTGGAGGAAATGCACGTTGGGAGACATGTCATCCACCTGATAATGCGCCTCAAGGAGCGCGGCGGCTTTCCTTGTGCCGGCCTGAGCCGCGGACAACGCGACCTCGTATTCCGGCACGCCGTGCCCCATTGCCGCGCGGCTGGCGTCCATCATCGCCATTGCAACCTCTCCGGCATGACGCGCCAGCTGCAATTCCTCCGGAGACTTGATCATCCGCATGTGAGACAGGATCGGCGTGACATTGGCAATGCGAGCGGTATCCACCACCTCGTCCAGATAGGCCCGCACGATGGGCGGCATGTGATTGGGCTCGATCGCGACCCGGCCCGCCCCCCGCAGCGCAGCTGGCAACTCCGCGCGCCACTCCGCGCCATCGCCGTCATTCCAGGCGGCGATCCGGTCCACCCGTGCGTCGGCCCGGGCCGCGTTCAGATCAATGACCGGGGTGATAAGGAGGCTTTCCCCTTCTCGTGTGACGATCAAAATCGTCGGGCGACCAAACTCCATATGCAGATAATCATGGTATCCTGTCAGGTAATAGACGTTGTCATCATCGGTGATGAGGGCCACATCGATGCCTGCGTTTTCTAAAGCTACGCGAAAGCGCGCCATCCGCTGATCGAACATTGCTTACCCCGACCCAATCACGGGCAACCGGTCTTTCACCAGCCGCACCCAGAGATCCGCGCCAATCTCCAGAAGGTCATCGTTGAAATCGTAATCCGTGGCATGCAGCGGCTGCCCATGCGGACCGGTCTCACCATTGCCCAGCAGGAACAAACAGCCTGGCACAGCGGCGGTGAAATGCGCGAAATCTTCTGAAAAACTCATGGCAGGGCGGTCCGGTATCGTGTCGCGACCGGCGGCATGTCCGACCCGCACCACCGCCTCGGTAGGACCCGGCGCGTTGATCGTTTCGATAAATTCTGTTTGAAAATCGAACTCCACGGCGACCTCATGTGCCACAGAGATCCCCTCGACCATCTGGCGCATCAATCGCTCAATTTCGTTACGGTCCTCCGCACCACGCGCCCGGACATCTCCTTTCAGCACGGCGCGCCCTGGCAGGACATTGCGCGCCCCATCCGTGACGAACTCTGTGACTGACACAACCGCCCCTGCCCCGGGCGCCAGCTTGCGCGACACGATGGTTTGAAGCGCCTGCACCAGTTCCGCGCCGATGGTAATCGCGTCGCGGCCCGCCTGCGGCATAGAGGCGTGCCCGCCCTGCCCCGTGATCCGGATCTCAAAAAGGCTCTCGGATGACGCAATAAGCCCCGGGCGTGTCGAGACCTGCCCCAGGGGCGCGCCGGGAAGATTGTGGATCGCATAGACCTCTTCGATCGGAAAGCGGGCCAGCACACCTTCGTCGATCATCGCCTGTGCCCCCAGCCCGTTTTCCTCGTTCGGCTGAAAAAGAAAGACAACTGTCCCGTCAAAATCGGGATTTGCGGCAAGGCGTGCGACCGCGCCTAGAAGCATCGTCATATGTCCGTCGTGTCCGCAGGCATGCATGATGCCAGGGGTTTGCGAGACGTAGTCAAGCGTGCTCGTCTCCGTGATCGGCAGGGCATCCATATCGGCGCGCAAGCCAATGGCGCGATTGCCGGTGCCGGCCCGCAGGAGGCCGACAACGCCCGCGCCTTCATGAACGTCGAGCCCCGCCCCCCGCAACAGACCCGCGACCTTTGCTTTCGTCCACGCCTCGGAAAACCCAAGCTCGGGATGGCGGTGAAACGCCCGCCTCAGGGTCTTCAGATCGGCCAACCCGTCCGCCATGGATCGCCTCCGCCTTCAGATATTCCGGGATAACCTGCCACGGAAACACAATGCTGGCGAGGGACAAACAGGAGAAGGACCTGACGACATGCGGACGTTGCTTTTCTCCCATTGCGGATTTGGCTATTCTGCGGCTCTCCGGATCGATCTGCCTGGAAAGAAAGTGCGATGCCTGGCCTTGACCTCCTTTTGCCTTTCCTTCTCACCGCCCTTCTTCTGGCGATAACGCCGGGACCGGGGTTGGTCTACATTGCCGCGCAGACCGTGGGTCGGGGGCGCGAAGCGGGATGGCATTCGGTGATGGGCACCCATCTTGGCAGTTATGTGCATATCTTCGCTGCCGCCTTCGGGCTCAGCCTTGTCTTGCAGGCCGTGCCCGCCGCCTATCTTGCGCTGAAGATCATCGGCGCGGGCTATCTGTTCTGGTTGGGTCTGACGTTCCTCTTGGGACGCGAAAAGGTGACCGAGGCCCCGCAAGGTCATGTATCAGCGCGCAGGGCGCTCAAGGACGGGTTCATTGTCGAAGCGACAAATCCCAAATCGGCCCTCTTCTTTCTGGCGATACTGCCGCAGTTCACCGACCCCGCAACGGCATGGCCGGTGTGGTTTCAAATCGCGGCGTTGGGTTTCTTGGCGAACCTGCTGTTCACGCTGGCGGATATGACCTGCATGCTTTTTGCGAGCCGCATCTCCCTGTTTTTGCGCCGGTCGCGGGCCGCGCGGGATTGGAGCGGCCGCATGGCGGGCGCCCTGCTGATCGGGCTGGGCGGTCATCTGTTGGCGTCCGAGCGTTAATCCCGGCCCACGAAAACCGTGGTTGTCCAAATGCCTGCTTGAGCCGCCCCGTCCTGCCCCCTATGTCTGCAGGACGAACGAGACAGGAGATCCCGCATGTTCCAGCTTTCCAGGCCCCATTTCGATGCAAATTCAGCGCCGGGCGGTGCGGGCGACGGCAAAGATCTAGGCGACTTGCCGGAATGGAACCTGGACGATCTTTATGCCGGCGAAGAGGCGCCGGAACTCTCCCGGGATCTTGAGTGGCTGGAAAAGGCCTGTGCCTCTTTCGCCGCCGATTACGAAGGGAAACTGGCCACGCTCAACGCCGCGCAAATGCTCGAATGCATCCAGCGCAATGAAAAGATAGGCGGCACCGCCGGTCGCATCATGTCGTTTGCCGGATTGCGGTACTACCAGCAGACTACCGACGGCGCGCGGGCAAAGTTCATGTCCGATTGCCAGGAAAAGATCACCAATTTCACGACGCCGCTGGTCTTCTTCACGCTGGAACTGAACCGACTGGACGAAGAAGCGCTGAAAACCATGTATGGCGAGAATTCCGATCTCGCACGCTACGCTCCGGTGATCCGCCGGATCCGAGCCATGGAGCCTTACCAGCTCTCTGATGAGCTTGAAAAATTCCTGCATGACCTTGGCGTGGTTGGTGACGCATGGGAACGGCTCTTTGACGAAACCATTGCCGGATTGAGCTTCGAGGTCGACGGAGAATCCCAAGGCATCGAGGCCACGCTGACCCTTCTGACCGAGCAGGATCGCAAACAGCGAGAAACCGCAGCGCGCGAACTGGCACGTGTCTTTCAGGACAATATCAAGACGTTCGCCCGCGTTCACAACACCACCGCCAAGGAGAAGGAAATCCTCGACCGCTGGCGCGGCATGCCAACGGCCCAGACCGGGCGACATCTCAGCAATGATGTGGAGTCCGAGGTGGTCGAGGCGCTGCGTGACGCGGTTGTCGCGGCCTATCCAAAGCTCAGCCATCGTTATTATGAATTGAAACGCAAATGGTTGGGCCTTGAGCGGATGGAAGTCTGGGACCGCAATGCGCCCCTGCCCATCGAAGACACCAAGATTGTCGACTGGCCCACCGCGCGCGGCATGGTCATGGACGCCTACAGCGCGTTCGATCCTCGCATGGGTGAACTGGCGCAACCCTTTTTCGATAAGGGCTGGATCGATGCCGGTGTGAAACCCGGCAAGGCGTCGGGCGCATTCGCACATCCCACGGTCACGGAGGTACACCCATACGTGATGCTCAACTACCTTGGAAAACCACGCGATGTCATGACCCTGGCGCATGAGCTGGGGCATGGCGTCCATCAGGTTCTGGCCGCAGGGCAAGGTGAATTGCTGTCCTCCACGCCGCTGACTCTGGCCGAAACCGCCAGTGTTTTTGGCGAGATGCTGACCTTCCGCAAGATGCTCGACGGCGCAACGTCAGCGTCGGAGCGCAAGGTCCTGCTGGCGGGCAAGGTCGAGGACATGATCAACACGGTCGTGCGGCAGATCGCCTTTTACGATTTCGAATGCAAACTGCACGCCGCTCGGCGCGAGGGGGAACTGACGCCCGAGGATATCGGCGCGCTTTGGATGAGCGTGCAGGGCGAGAGCCGCGGCCCGGCCTTCGACTTCATGGAGGGGTATGAGACCTTCTGGGCCTATATTCCGCATTTCGTCCACTCGCCCTTCTACGTCTACGCCTACGCCTTCGGCGACGGGCTGGTGAACGCGCTCTATGCCGTCTACGAGGAAAACCCCGACGGCTTTCAGGACAAATACTTCGATATGTTGAAGGCGGGCGGATCGATGCACCACAAAGAGCTGCTGGCGCCCTTCGGCCTCGATGCCTCCGACCCTGCCTTCTGGGATAAGGGTCTCAGCATGATCTCGGGGTTCATCGACGAGTTGGAAGCGATGGAAGACTGACGGAGACCGCGGGCAAACGATCCGCGATGTCGGGAACCTTGCTGACCTACAAATGCACAAGGCCAACTCCCGCCGATCCTGTCATGTTTTGCTCAGCCGCCGCTGAAAAGTGTGGTAGTCTCCCCGAGAGGCAAACAGCAGGAGCACAAAATAGTGCCGTGCACGTCACTTCGGCTCGCCGTCGCTCTGGCGGGAACAATCGCCCTGTCGGGTCCTTTCTCGGCACCGGCCTGGTCTCAGACATCCCAGATCCCGGCCTGGCTGCAAAAGCATGTCGGCACCGGCGAAGGCCAGATTGCCCCGGTGGTTCTGCAAAGGGCACGCGCCCTATACCAAAAGAGAGTGCGAAAGGGCGACGTGCGCAACGCCTGCTATTTTGCGAAGGACGCCACGCGTCCCAGCACGTCACGCGACGGCTCACCCGGGCGACGCTTCTACATCATATGCGAGGCCCAGAAATCTTTCCGCGCGGTGTCGTCGGGCTATGGGAATGGCCGCAACCTGCGGCGCGCCAGCTTCTCCAACGGTCGGCAGTGTGCGAGACATTTCAGCAATGCCGAAGGGTCCAAGCTGACGATGGGCGGCGCTTACATGACCGCAGAGCACCGCACGTCCTTTAAAGGCTATTACAGTCAGGGAGGGCAGACGCGCCCGTTTCACCGCACCTTCCTGCCCTTTGACGGTCAGGGAGAAACAAAGAACTCCCGAGAGCGGGCCATAGGCGGCCATCAGGCGATGTTCCTGAAATGGCAATGCCGGTTCAAAAAGCCAGGCAGTCCCCATGCAGACGCGGAGGGGTATGTGCCGTATGGGCGGTTGGTGAACTATGTTGGAGGTCGCAGCAACGGTTGCACCACCTGGTCACACTCCGTGTCACAAGACATCATCGCACTGACCAAAGACAATCCAACCACGCTCTATATCTATCCTGAATCCAAAGACATCAACGCCGTGTCACAAGCGGTGAAACGCGGCAAGTCCCCCGCACAGGCTGGGACCTATTGGAACGCAAGCTGTCTTTCGGCGATCGGCACGCCCCAGTTCTGGCCCAAGCGAGACCTTCAGCCGATCATCAACCAGTGGCGGCAGTCATTGCCGAAACAGCCCCCGCTTGTCCTGCCAATTTGTAAATAGGCACGGAACCAAGGGGGCAGTCTCTGGAGCGCGGGTCTTTTCGTGAGGCCATACCGTACGATCTGACTGGATCGCTATGCTCGGCGATGTCAGCCCTGGATCTTCCAGGTGTAATCGCCGGAAGTGTATCCGCCATTGCCATCGTGGCTGTAGGTCGAGCAGGCTGTGCCAGCTTCTTTTGACCATTTCACGCAAAACTGGCCATCCGAAAACGTCCAGGTGCCTTTGTCGGTGCCATAGCTGGTGTCGTCATAGCTGGCTGTACCATCCGCGTTATAGCACTGCGTGCCGTTGCTGGCTCCGGTATAGGCGACGCATTTTCCGACATGGGTGGCCTGAAATTCGTCATTTGTCAGCGGTTGCGCCTGTGCGCCAGTGGCGAAGAGCGCAAGAGCTCCCATCGCGATCATCGACTTGTATGGCATGCTTGCGGTCAGTTTCATCGGATATCTCCCTGGATCGAGTTATCGCGCCACTATGTCGCCTGCGCGGCTAAATGTCCATTCAATGAATGATCATTCAGAAAACCCGTGCCTAAACCGCACTCTCATTTCAGTTGGCTGTCCTTTGACCCCCGTCGGTTTATGCCACGATGAGGTTGATATGTATCGTCGCGGTCCTGCTGACAGTCGAGACAGAGTTTGACCCCCGGCACCGCCTTGCGGCGCGGCTCCGGGATCGGTTCGTCGCATTCGGCGCAAATATGCAGGCTTTCGCCGACGGGCTGCGGACGGGCCCGCATCCGGTTTAGTTCGTCCTCGACTGACGCATCAATCTGTTCGTTCACCGCACCATCGCGCGCCCATCCGCCAGCCATGAAATACCCCTTGATCCTTTCGGAATATGCGTGAGGTCAGAAGCCTGGAATCAAACCCGCGCCGCTTGACAATAGTCCACCACCTTGTTGTGGTTGCTCTGTCAGAACCATGTAATTTTCAAAGGCATCGGCGCCAGCGCGCGCCTGAGACAACATCCCCTCAAGAACCGAGATCGCGGCTGGCGATGTCGCGGCAACATCGTGGCTGGTGCCTGCATCGCCACTCAGAGCTGAAAAATCCAGAATACTCACGTTCAGCCCTTCAACCTCGCGCGGGTCGTTCAGAACACCGAGGCGCTGCTTGCGTCCGGTCAAAATGCTGGACAGGCCCAGGATACGATCGTTTGAGGACACAAAGATCAGGAAGGGCTGAGGCAATTCGCCAATCGCGCGCGCCTGGCGCAGAAACAGGTCCGTATCGATATCGGGAGACATCAACACAACGGCATTCAAACGTGCCAGGGTCTGCCGGTTTCCTTTGAGCGCCATCTGGCGCAGCGTTTCCATGACCAGTTGCGAGCCCATGGAATGAGCGACGAGGGTCACCCGATCCGTCGAATTCCGCGTCATCTGTTTCAGGAAAGCCTCAAGATCGTCGCGCGCATAAAGCACGCTGTCCCGGTCATAGACATACCCGCGCGGGTCACCCGCCGATTGCCAGGAGAACAATACAGGCGGATTAGGGGTCTGAAAATCGTAAGCCATCTGCGCCAACCGATAGAGGCCGTCCGAAAGCGTCACATTGTAGCCATGCACAAACACCAGCGTTTCCCGGAGTGAACCGCTGTGCGGCATGTCATTCTTCAGCGCGGGGGCATCGGGCAGAACCTTCGATCCGGTCAGTGCAAAATGCCGAGTTGGGTCGGGTGTTTCAAAGGGACCGGGCCATTCGATATTGCCCGGGCGATGGGTCGGCGGGATAGAAACGTCGGCGCGAAAATAGGCCATGCGCCCGGTGCGGCGCACGCCAAAGGCAGGACCGGTTTTATCAAGCGATCGTTGCGTTGCCACCCAGATTGGAAGGATTTCCGCTTGTGCGACCGGCTCTGCAAGCTTGGCCACGTTGCGCGGGGCACAGCCCGACATCAGGACGAGACAAAGAACAAGGACAAGGACGCGCATGATCGCCTGGTTTTTTTCCACGCGTCGAGGTTAGGCCAGTCACAGATAGCGGGAAAGGCCGAAAACGCCCTTTCCCGTATAAGTCTGAACCGACCAGCCCTGCGTCAGGGTTCTGATGTCATGCCTTTCTCCTGCGCGAGCGCACGCATGCGCTTTTGCAGTTTTTCAAACGCCCTCACCTCGATCTGGCGGATCCGTTCACGGCTCACATCATATTGACCGCTAAGATCCTCGAGAGTGACGGTTGTATCGCTCAGACGGCGCTGCGTCAGGATATCTCTCTCTCTGTCATTTAGAACATCCATGGCCTCGGCCAACATCTCGCGCCGCGCCTCCAGCTCATCGCGCGCCTCGTAATCGCCGGCCTGATCGGCATCTTCATCCTCAAGCCAGTCCTGCCATTGCATACTGCCTTCGGTTTCGCTTCCCACCGTTGCGTTGAGAGACGCATCACCGCCTGACATGCGCCGGTTCATCGACACAACTTCATCTTCGCTGACGCCGAGATCGGTCGCGATCTTCTTGACGTTATCGGGATGCATGTCGCCTTCTTCGAGCGCGCCAAGCCGGGCCTTCGCCTTGCGGAGGTTGAAGAACAGCTTTTTCTGAGCGGAGGTTGTGCCCAGTTTGACCATCGACCAGCTGCGCAGGATGTACTCCTGAATGCTCGCCCTGATCCACCACATGGCGTAGGTCGCCAGGCGGAAACCTTTCTCGGGATCAAACCGCTTGACCGCCTGCATCAGGCCCACATTGGCCTCTGAAATGACTTCAGCTTGCGGCAGACCATAGCCGCGATACCCCATCGCGATCTTGGCCGCGAGCCGCAGATGCGAGGTGACCAGAGAATGCGCGGCCTGCGTGTCTTGTTCTTCGACCCAGCGTTTGGCCAGCATGTATTCCTGTTCGGGTTCCAGAAGCGGAAACTTCCGAATTTCCTGAAGATACCGGTTCAACCCGGCCTCCGGAGAGGGTGCGGGAAGGTTTGCGTAGTTGCTCATCTTGTCTTCCTTGTCCCGTGGTCGGTCTTTTCAACGACGAAGTTAGAACCTTTAACTTTGATATGGGCCCAACACAGGCCCGTTTCAACCGAAGTGAACTCATTTGTTTAATAGAGAGTTAAACTGTACACCACTGTATTCCAGCTTTGCGACAGCGGATCACGCAACCGTGCACTTCGTGTCAAACCGCTCTCAATCCGGTTGAGATCCGGATATTGCAGAGACCAACGCCGCCATATCGGGCGGCATAGGGGCCTCAAATCTCATTCGCTCTTCCGTGACTGGATGAACAAATCCCAGCGTTGCCGCATGCAGTGCCTGTCTCTTGAAGCTATCAAGCGCCGTCAGAGCCACCTGCGACATGGCATTTTGACTGATCTTTCGCCGCCCTCCATAGAGCGGATCGCCCACCAGACCATGGCCTATATGGGTCAGGTGGACGCGGATCTGGTGCGTGCGCCCGGTCTCCAGCCAGCATTCCACCAAGGCCACTTGTGGCGGGTTACCAAAACGCTCCAGGGGACGGGCGCGGGTCACCGCATGGCGTCCCCCCTCAAATGTCACGGCTTGCCTCTGCCGGTCCGTTCGGTGACGGGCCAATTGCGTGGTGATCTTGATCACATTGCCCGGCTCGAAACTTACCCCACGCAGGCCCCGCAACCGCGGATCGGAAGGATCTGGCGCGCCATGGACCAGCGCCTGGTAAACACGTTCCACGCTATGGTCTTCAAACTGAGCGGCAAGGCGGTGATGCGCGCGATCCGACTTGGCCACGACCAAAAGTCCGGTTGTGTCCTTATCGATCCGGTGAACAATGCCCGGGCGTTTTTCCCCGCCGACGCCGGAAAGGCGGTCCCCACAATGGTGTAACAAAGCATTTACGAGGGTCCCGGACGGACTGCCCGGTGCGGGATGCACGACAAGTCCGGGCGGTTTATTGACAACGATGAGGTCGTCGTCCTCAAACACGATATCGAGCGGGATCGCTTCGGGTACCATGTCGGTCTGTGACACCTCGGGAACACGGATTTCGACAATATCCCCTTCGGACACACGCCGCTTTGGATCGGTGACAACCGCCCCGCCAAGTTGGACATGGCCCTCCCCAATAAGACGCGCGAGACGGGACCGGGACAGCGAGGCGGCCTCTGGCACATCGCGGGCAAGCGCCTTATCAAGGCGTGCAGGCGGATCGGCGGCGATACGCACGCATAGCAAGGGGACGCTCATGTCCAATTCTCCCGATCCCGGTCCTGCAGAGCCACCTGCCATCGACCCCGCGCTGGTTTCCTATCTAAAGCGATTAGTGACAGTTCTGACGATCGTCATGGTGGTCGGCGTTTTATCCATCGTGGGTCTTCTTGTCAGCCGCCTATCCGCTCTTGACCCCTCGGGCGGTGTCACGACAGATCTCAATCCCCTAACTCTGCCAGAAAAAATCGCTTTGCCCGATGGTCTCGCGCCGATCGCCTTTAC
>ERZ1740060.349-NODE-349-length-30434-cov-23.764903_pt1 | contig 30434 bp, 29 predicted proteins | sample MGYA00581743_ERZ1740060 | MGnify/ENA primary metagenome ERZ1740060 (study PRJEB43018, sample SAMN04849235) | marine metagenome | isolation source: floating plastic debris | place: Pacific Ocean | collected 2008-08-27 | study: EMG produced TPA metagenomics...
GCCGGTGCGCGCGTTGGTTTCGTGGATGGCGAGTACACGCTGAACCCGTCCATCGACGACATGCACAAGCTGCGCGACAACCCCGAGCAGCGTTTGGACCTTGTTGTCGCTGGCACCAAAGACGCCGTCATGATGGTGGAATCCGAAGCGTACGAGCTGACCGAAGCTGAAATGCTGGGTGCCGTGAACTTTGCGCATCAGCAGATCCAGCATGTGATCGACCTGATTATCGATCTGGCCGAAGATGCTGCGAAAGAGCCGTTCAACTTTGAAGCGCCCGATTACAGCGATCTGTATGCGGCGGTGAAAGCGGCTGGTGAAGACGCGATGCGCAAGGCGTTCGCGATCACCGACAAGCAAGAGCGCACGACCGCTGTGTCTGAGGCCCGCGAAACGGTGAAAGCCGCGCTGACCGAAGAGCAGTTGGAAGATGCCAACCTTGGCTCCGCCATGAAGAAGCTGGAAGCCAGCATTCTGCGTGGTGACGTTGTGAAAACCGGCAAGCGGATTGACGGACGTGACACCGACACGGTGCGCCCGATTGTGTCTGAAACCGGCTTTTTGCCGCGCACGCACGGTTCGGCTCTGTTCACCCGTGGTGAAACGCAAGGTCTGGTTGTGACCACGCTGGGCACCGGCGACGACGAGCAGATGATCGACGCGCTGCAAGGCACGTACCGCAGCAACTTCCTGCTGCACTATAACTTCCCGCCGTATTCGGTTGGTGAGGTTGGTCGCTTTGGCCCTCCGGGTCGTCGTGAGATTGGTCACGGCAAACTTGCATGGCGCGCGCTTCAGGCAGTTCTGCCGGCTGCGACGGACTTCCCCTACACGGTGCGTGTGGTGTCGGAGATCACGGAATCCAACGGCTCGTCCTCGATGGCGTCGGTCTGTGGTGGCTCGCTGTCCATGATGGATGCAGGTGTGCCGCTGAAAGCACCGGTTGCCGGTGTGGCAATGGGTCTGATCCTTGAGGATGACGGATCCTACGCGGTTCTGACCGACATTCTGGGTGATGAGGATCACCTGGGCGACATGGACTTCAAGGTTGCTGGTACCGAAGACGGCATCACGTCGCTGCAGATGGACATCAAGATCGCAGGCATCACGCCCGAGATCATGGAGAAAGCCCTGGCGCAAGCCAAGGAAGGCCGTCTGCACATTCTGGGTGAGATGAACAAAGCGCTGTCTGGCGCTGCTGACTTCTCGATCCACGCGCCGCGTATCGAGACAATGACAGTTCCGACCGACAAGATCCGTGAAGTGATCGGCTCGGGCGGTAAGGTCATCCGCGAGATCGTGGAAGTGTCGGGTGCCAAGGTCGACATCAACGATGATGGGGTCATCAAGATCGCATCGGCCAATGGTGAAGCGATCAAGAAGGCCTATGACATGATCCACGCGATTGTGGCGGAACCCGAAGAGGGCGCGGTTTACACCGGCACAGTCGTCAAGATCGTCGACTTCGGTGCGTTCGTGAACTTCTTTGGCAAGCGCGACGGTCTGGTCCACGTGTCCCAGATCGAGAACCGCCGCCTGAACCACCCGTCGGATGTGCTGAAGGAAGGTCAGGAAGTGAAGGTCAAGCTGCTGGGCTTTGATGACCGCGGCAAGGTGCGTCTGTCGATGAAGGTTGTCGATCAGGAGACCGGCGAAGAGATCAAGAAGGAAGACGCTGAGTAAGCGCCTCTTTTTTCAAGAAACACGAAAGCCCCGGTGGAAACGCCGGGGCTTTTTTTGTGCCGCACTTGTGGTTGGGAAATTCGCGCCAATATCAGGTAATCCAGCCTTATCGGAGATCGCTATGGCCCTCGTGCGTTTGTCTTGCTTGTTTGGTCTTGCTGCCACGATTGCCAGTGCTCAGCCCAACATGCCAGCCGAGATCGTTCCGCGCGCCTGTCAGATCGGGATTTTCACCGGCGGCGCGGATCGTTTTGTCAGCATCACAGCCCTGAGCGATGGGCATTTCTACACGTTCAGTGACGGGCATTTCGGGAGGGTTGGCGCCGCCGACTCCCGCGTGCTGTGCGGCGGTGATACTGTTTGGGTCGATGGGGCCAAGCTGTGGCCCAAAACACGGCTGCGCGAGACAGATACTGTGTTTGAATCGAATGGCACCGCGCTTGCGGGGCGCCTTTTGGAACATCCAAGCGCCGATGCGGAGACGCCACTGATCGTCTATGCCCATGGTTCGGAAGAGACCGGGTGGATTGAACAGATGCCGGACCCCTATCAGATGGTCGGGCGTGGCGTATCTGTCTTTGTGTATGACAAGCGCGGCACCGGGCGATCCCTTGGCAGCTATACACAGAATTTTCCGCTTCTTGCCGATGATCTGGTCGCAGCAAGCCTTGAAGCCAAGAGACTTGCCCAAGGACGCTTTGGGCGCTTTGGTTTGATCGGGCTTAGCCAAGGTGGATGGATCGCACCACTGGCCGCAGACCGCGCGGATGCCGAATTTATCGGTGTTGGGTACGGGCTGGTCGTGGACATTCGCGAAGAAGATGCCGAACAGGCAGCCTTGCACCTGCGCGACGCGGGCTTTGGCGAGGATGCCCTTCAGGCCGCACGCAAGATCACCGATATCACCGCACGGATTGTGACAAGCGGCTATCAGGACGGGCTGGACGATTTGGACGCCGCGAGAGAGGCCTATGGCAATGAGCCGTGGTTCCCGCTTTTGCAGGATGGCTATACCGGCGTGCTTTTGAGCATGCCCACCGATGACATACGTCGAAACGGCATCCCGATGTTCGACCGGCTGGATGTTGACTGGTCGCTTGATCCGATGGAGGTCATGCGCGGCGTTGAGGTGCCGCAGATGTGGGCCTTGGCAGGCGAGGATCGTGAGGCGCCCATTGCCACCACGCTGGAACGCTTGCAGACATTACGCTCTGAAGGGCGAGATCTGTCGATCTACCTTTTCCCGGATACAGATCACGGGATGGTGGATTACAGACTTGATGAAGATGGCGACCGCATTCCGACCCGCGTGACAGAGGGCTATTATGATCTTATGGCCGATTGGGCCAAGGGCACGCTTGGACCAGAATATGGTTTGAGTAGCGCGCAATAAGACATCTGCTTTTTCGCCATCCTTCGCGAAATCACTTCTCACGCCAGCAATTGATGACAGGTTGTAAAGCCACTTCAGGCCTTTGCGCGAGGGCCAGTTTTTGCTTCAGGCGCCGATTTTCGCCATCCATCAGGCACGTTACAGAACCGTTACGCCACCGTCACATCGCGTTCGTGGAATCAGTCCAATGACAATCTTGGCTCACCTGTTTGCGGTGAGAAAGAGCAACCCAATGTCTGATAAAGGAAGCTGCCCCATGTCGCGTGATGACATTATCAATGACCCTGAATACGGCAACAAAGCCGAGGCTTTTGAAGCCTTTGACGATATTCCGACCAATCCGCATCTGGACAACACCATCGGCGCTGTCATCAGCCGCCGCTATGGCCGCCGCGATATGCTGCGCGGCATGTTGGGTGTGTCGGCGGCAACTGCTTTGTTTGGCACCTCTGCGATGGTCGCACCCAAGCAAGCCGCCGCCATGAGCGCCGAGAGCCGTTACAAGTTTGACGAGCTGACCTGGGGCAACGACACCGAACACCACATCGCAGACGGCTATAGTGCCGACATTCTGGTGCGCTGGGGCGATCCCATTACCGCAGATGCACCTGAGTTCGACGTGATGAACCAGTCGGCAGAGGCGCAGGCGCAGCAGTTTGGCTACAATAACGACTATGTCGGCTTTGCCGAGATTGAACCGGGTCGTGGGATGCTGTGCGTGAACCACGAATATACCAATGAGGAAGTGATGTTCCCCGGCATCGGTCGTCAGGACCGCGACGGCTTCCAGAGCATGACGAAAGAGCTGGTCGATATCGAGATGGCGGCCCATGGTGGGTCTGTCTTCGAAATCGTCAAAGGCGACGATGGCAAATGGTCAGTCAACCGCGACAACCCGGCCAACCGCCGCGTCACTGCTAACACCGAGATGACCATCGACGGCCCCGCCGCCGGTCATGATCGGATGAAGACCAGCTATGACGACACTGGCACCATGGTGCTGGGCACGATCAACAACTGTGCAGGCGGCATGACGCCCTGGGGTACCTACCTGATGGCCGAGGAGAACTTCCACGGCTATTTCTGGACCGATACGTTGGATGCCGAGGGCGATCCCGACGTCTCTGCGCAGGCTGAGGCCGCATCGATGGAGCGTTATGGCGTTCCGGGGCGCTGGTATGCCTGGGGTCAGTATCACGACCGTTTCAACATCGACAAAGAGCCCAACGAAGTGAACCGCTTTGGCTGGATCGTCGAAGTGGACCCGATGAACCCCGATGCCAAGCCCATCAAGCACACGGCACTGGGTCGCTTCCGTCATGAGGGCGCCGAGACCACCGTCGCCAGCGACGGCAAACTGGTGATCTACTCGGGCGACGACAACCGCTTTGACTATCAGTACAAGTGGGTCTCTGCCGAGGCTGTCACCGAAGAGAACTCGGTGTTTGGTTCCAGCCTGCTGTCCGAGGGCACGCTCTATGTGGCGCGCTTCAACGAGGACGGCACGATCGACTGGCTGGCCCTGACCCACGGGGAAGGCCCGCTGACTGCCGAGAACGGCTTTGACAGCCAGGCCGATGTCATGATCGACACGCGCCTTGCTTCTGATGCATTGGGTGCAACGCCGATGGACCGTCCCGAAGACGCGCAGCCGCGCGGCGATGGCACGGCCTATATCATGCTGACCAACAACACCCGACGTCAGGCCGATCAAGTGGATGCGGCGAACCCGCGGCCCGAAAGCAGCTTTGGTCATATCATCGAGATCAAGGAAGAAGGCGGCAACCATTCGGCCACCACAGGCACATGGGATATCCTTGTGAAATGTGGGGATCCGACGATTGCTGAGGTGGGTGCCGAATGGAACCCGGAGACCTCGGAGAACGGTTGGTTCGGCTCACCCGACAACTGCGCGATTGATGCGGATGGGCGGCTTTGGATTTCGACCGATCAGGGCTCTAACTGGGGCAAGACCGGCAAATCCGACGGCCTTTATGCGCTGGAGACAGAGGGCGAGCTGCGTGGGCATTCCAAGCTGTTCTTCCGCTGCCCGGTGGGTGGTGAGCTGTGCGGGCCTTACTTTGCCGATAACTCCCAGACGCTGTTCCTTGCGGTGCAGCACCCGGGCACGGACGGCACAAAGGACTTCGTGGGCTTCGAACGGGACTCGACCTTTGAAGACCCGGCAACTCGCTGGCCTGATTTCGACCCAGCGATGCCGCCACGCCCATCAGTGGTTGTGGTAACCAAAGAAGACGGCGGTGTGATCGCGGTCTAAAAGCAGCGTCCCTGGCTTTCAGTCCAACAGGCCTCGCCGGGCAACTGGCGGGGCCTTTTTCATTTAATCGATCCCTCAAGCTTCCCAAACCACGTCAGCGGGGCCGTTGTGATCGGACCCAAAGGCGCGGCCCTTTGGCCCGGCACGATGGCCGCTGGTGCAGTTTTCCGCGCCTGCCCTCTTGGGCGATACAACATTCCGCGCTACCTTTCGCTTATCCCGACTGTTGCGGGGTAAGGGGAGATCATCAGACTTATGTTGCCCAGATGCGCCGCACTTGCGTTGCTGCTATGTGCAGGCTGCGCCACGATCCCCGACATTGATGACGCGGTGGTCGCCGCGCCAGTGAATTGCGAAACAGCCCGCCGAGACCTGATCGCGCTGGAGCAGATGCGACCGACCCGCGAAAGGGCAATGATGGTGGTGCTAAGTACGCTGACACCGGGGGGGCTGTTATCGGGGATGGTGACCAACGACATGGCGGACCGCGGGCGTATCTTTGACGGAAGTTTCGCGCGCGAGGTCAACGCCAAAAAACGTGCGATCCGCGAGACCTGCAATCTGAACCGGGCGATTGATCCTGTCACGCCCACGCGGCCTGAAGCACGCGATCCGGACCGCATTGATCCGCAACTGGCCCCGCCAGACGATGTCGGCGAGGCCCTTGATCCGTTCAGGACATACTCAAACGGGTGATTTGGCCTTGCGCAGGTAAGGCAACACCGTCTCGAACTCTCCGAACTTCTCTTTCGCGTCCGCATCACTGACAGACGCTGGAATGATGACGTCTTCGCCCGATGTCCAGTTTGCCGGTGTTGCGATCCCGTGTTCGGCGCTGGCCTGAAGCGCATCCAGCGCGCGCACGATCTCTGCGAAATTGCGCCCCACCGTCATTGGATAGGTCATCGACAGCTTCAACTGCTTGTCCGGCCCGATAATGAAGACCGAGCGCACGGTGGCGCTATCGGCGGGTGTGCGGCCATCGGGCAGATAGGCTTCGGCCGGAAGCATGTCGAAGGCCTTTGAAACCTCAAGACCGATATCGGCAATGATCGGGAAGCCCGCTTTCGCGCCAGCGACCGTTTCGATATCGCCTTTCCACTTTTTGTGGTCCTCGACCCCGTCAACCGAAACACCAATCACTTTGGTGCCCCGCTTTGCCCATTCATCGGCGAGCTGCGCAACAGCGCCAAACTCGGTCGTGCAGACCGGGGTGAAGTCCTTGGGGTGGGAAAACAGGATCGCCCAGCTGTCGCCCACAAACTCGTGCAGGCTGATGCTGCCCTGATCGGTTTCGACCGTCAGATCGGGGATCGTATCATTAATGCGCAGGCCCATAAGGTGCCCTCCTGTAACTGATTAGCGTTGGGCTGATATCTATAACCTTTGGAGAGATTCGCCAGACATAGCCTGCGCGAAAGGGCGCCTGTCTTGGGCAAAGCAGCGCTTGGTGGAACGCTGTTCTGCCAGCAGCCGCCCGATCCGAACGACGGGCCTTGAAAGGCCGCATCTGCGGTGAAAGAGTGCCGCAACACGAAGGGAGACCACCATGATCGAGAAACGCGATTTTTATATCAATGGCGCGTGGGTCGCGCCGTCGAAGCCTCAGGATTTCACGGTTATTGATCCGTCGACCGAAGAGGCCTGCGCGACGATTTCGCTGGGCTCACAGGCGGACACGGATGCGGCCGTTGCTGCAGCTCGCGCAGCGTTCGATGACTGGGCGATTGTGCCAAAAGCTGAGAAAATGGCGCTCCTGCGCAAGCTGCTTGAGGTCTACACCGCCCGCTCTGAAGAGATGGCGCAAGCCATCAGCCTTGAGATGGGCGCGCCGCAGAACCTGGCGCGCGCGCAACAGGTTGGCGCTGGCAGCTGGCATCTGGAGGGTTTTCTCAAGGCGTTCGAGGCGTTCGAATTTGATCGCAAGTTCACCGACACCGAGATGACGCTTTATGAACCCATCGGGGTCTGCGCGCTAATTACACCTTGGAACTGGCCAATGAACCAGATCGTGCTGAAAGCGATCCCAGCGCTTGCGACGGGCTGTACGATGGTGCTGAAACCCTCGGAAATTGCGCCTTTGTCCGGGCTGCTCTTTGCTGAATTCATCGACGAAGCAGGCTTTCCGAAAGGCGTGTTCAACCTTGTGAACGGCGATGGCCCGGGCGTGGGAAGCCAACTTTCCGCCCATCCCGACGTCGACATGGTCAGCTTCACCGGTTCGTCCCGCGCTGGCATCGCGATCAGCAAAGCGGCGGCCGATACGCTCAAACGCGTCAGCCTTGAGCTGGGCGGCAAAGGCGCAAATGTGATCTTCGCGGATGCGGGAGCCGAGGCTGCGGCACGCGGCGCGGCACGCTGTTTCCGCAATACCGGTCAGTCGTGTAACGCGCCGACAAGGATGCTGGTCGAGCGGTCGATCTACGACGACGCGGTCACTGCGGCGACCGAAGCCGCAAATGCAACCAGCGTCGGGCCCGCGTCGGAAGAAGGCAAACATATCGGCCCGCTGGTCAGCGAGGCACAATTCGACAAGGTGCAGGGCCTGATCCAGAACGGCATCGACGAAGGCGCGCGGCTGGTTGCCGGGGGCGTCGGGCGACCTGACGGCCTAAACCGCGGCTTCTTTGCACGGCCTACCGTTTTCGCCGACGTGACCCCCGATATGACGATCTACAAAGAGGAAATCTTTGGCCCAGTCCTGTCGATCATGCCTTTCGACAGCGAGGACGAAGCGATCCGCATCGCAAATGACACGCCCTACGGTCTGACCAACTATATCCAGACGCCGGATGACGAAAAACGCCGCCGGGTTGCGCGTCGCTTGCGGTCGGGCATGGTGGAAACCAACGGATCGGGCTTCGCGCAAGGCTCGCCCTTTGGCGGCTACAAAGCCTCGGGCAATGGACGCGAAGGCGGCACATTTGGCCTGGAAGAATTCCTTGAGGTCAAAGCCGTATCCGGTTGGACGTCCTAAAAGATCAAAGGCGGCGTTTACCTCTGATTAAGGTTAACGCCGCCTGCCTTCTTTTGTCTTCAAATACCGCCGCCGGAGGCGTCCCGCAGCCAGCCAAAAGCGCTTCAAAATGGCGCTTTCGCAGTGATGCGCAACCCTGCACCCCCATCCGGATGCCGCAATTGCAATGTCTCTGAATGGAGCATCAATCGCGGATGATCGCGGGCAGCACCGCTTGCATAAAACGGGTCGCCCAAAATCGGATGGCCCATTGCCAGCATATGCACCCGCAACTGATGCGACCGACCTGTTTTGGGCATCAACCGCACACGGGTTTCATCGTCTGACGCGCGCACAACGCGCCAGTCGGTCACCGCCACTTTGCCTGTCTCGTGACAAACCTTCTGCAGGGGTCTGTTTGGCCAATCGACGATAAGCGGTAGATCCACTGTGCCGGTCTTCGGCTCCAACCGGCCAAAAACCCGCGCGATATAGGTCTTCTTTGTCGCGCGTTTTTCGAACTGCAGGCCAAGGTGGCGCTGCGCATGGGGGCTTTTGGCAAAGACCATCACGCCGGAGGTATCGCGATCAAGCCGGTGCACCAGCAGCGCTTCTGGAAACACGGCTTGCACGCGCGCGATCAGACAATCTGCAAGATGCGCGCCCTTACCCGGCACTGAAAGTAACCCACTGGGTTTGTTGACGAAAAGCAATTCGTGATCGTCATGCAGAATATCCAAAGGATCCTGCGGAGGGGTGTAGACATCGCTCATGGTTTCTGGGGCAAACCGTCTGCGATCTCGTAGTAGTCGCCCTTGTCGGCGACGAAAATATGCTTGTCCAACGTGACACCGGTTGGGTTGTCGATGGCCCCCAGGGCAAAGCTCATATGGTCTTCGGCATGGGCCTTCCAGAAAAGCGATGATCCGCAGATCGGGCAGAAGCCGCGCTTTGCTGTTTCGGTGGCTTCAAACCAGCGGACGTCACCTGCGATCGTGATATTCCCTTCAGGTGCATAGCCCGAGGCCCAGGCATGGCCAGACTGTTTGCGACACTGGCTGCAATGGCAGACCGAGTAGCTTTTGACCCCGCCACTTACCTCAAACGTGATCGCACCACACAGGCATGCACCGTTAATCATGTCGTCCGCCCTGTCGCGCCCAGCGCGATCCCGTAGATGATGAAACAGGTGGCCATGATACGCCGGAACCAGATGTTCAGAACAGCCCCCATCGCGAGCTTTCCAAGACCTGCGCCGATGGCCGTATAGCCGGTGTAACTGAGGGCCGTGATGGTCAACGCAGTGGGACCAATCAGCGTCATCTGATCCCAAATCGGAACATCGGGCTGCACGAAGGCCGAGAACGCGGCGAGATATCCGGCGACGCTTTTGGCGTTGATCGTCGCGATCATCAACGCGTGGAAATAGACGGAGCGGCCAGAGCGGGGTTCCGTGCTGACCGGCTTACCGGCGTTCAGCCAGCCACGGATACCGATGTAAATCAGGAAGCCAGCACCGATCAGTTTCGCCCAGAAGAACGCTGTTGGGGAGGCAACCAGCAACGCCGTGATGCCCAAGGCCGAGAGGAACAGAAAGGCGCTCGCCTGCGTCAGGATCGCCAGCACGCCCCACATCGCGCGGGCCATGCCAAGGGTCATACCGTTCTGGATGCAGTTCACCGCATTGGGGCCCGGGGTCGTCACGAAGACCGCCCAGAAAAGGGCAAAGACAGTCCAGGCCTCAAAGCTCACGCGAACGCGGCTTTCAGGATCGCGGTAAGTGCTGCGGCGTCGTCTTGCATGAAGGCGTCGGGCTGGTCGCTGTCGATATCAAAGACGCCCAGCAAAACCCCCTGCCCGTCATGCACCGGCAGCACCAGTTCCGAACGCGTCGAGGACGCGCAGGCGATATGGCCGGGGAACGCATAGACATCGGGCACCAGTTGAACTTGTCCTGTCCGCGCGGCAGCTCCGCAGACACCTTTGTCGAAGGGGATCACAAGGCAGCCATGACCACCTTGATAGGGGCCAATTTTCAGAAGGTTCGGCTCGGTCACCCGGTAGAACCCGGTCCAATCAAAACGGTCGTCGGCGTGATGCACCTCGCAGGAGATGGTCGCCATTTTGGCGATCACATCGGTTTCGCCTTCGGTGAGCGCTGCGACGGTTTTGGCAAGGTGGGCATAGTTGGCTGTCATGGACGCTCAATCGCGATTGCAGTGCCTTCGCCGCCACCGATACAGATGGCAGCAACGCCGCGCTTCAGGTCGCGCTTTTCCAGAGCATTCAGCAGGGTGACGATAATCCGCGCGCCCGACGCTCCGATGGGATGACCCAACGCGCAGGCGCCCCCGTTGACGTTCATCTTGGCGCGGTCGATGCCCATTTCATGCATGAAAGCCATAGGGACGACGGCGAACGCCTCGTTCACTTCCCACAAATCGACGTCATCCTTCGACCAACCCAGATTTTTGAGCAGCTTTTGCGCGGCAGGGACCGGCGCGGTGGTGAAGAGGCCCGGCGCTTGGGCGTGGCTCGAATAACCGACGATACGGGCGCGGACAGGCTGGCCGGTGTCTTCCGAGGCAAGCACCAACGCCGCAGCACCGTCCGAGATGGAGGAGCTGTTGGCTGCGGTTACCGTACCGTCTTTGCGGAAAGCGGGCTTGAGCTGCGGGATCTTGTCGGGGCGGGCGTTGCCGGGCTGTTCGTCTTCCGCGACCACAGTCTCACCCTTGCGGGTCGTTACCGTCACAGACGCGATCTCATCCGCGAAAGCGCCCGTCTTTTGGGCCTCCAACGCGTTGGAAAGCGAGCCAAGCGCGTAGTCGTCCTGCGCGGTGCGGGTGAACTGGAACGCCTCGGCGCAATCCTCGGCGAAGGTGCCCATGAGGCGGCCTTTGTCATAGGCGTCCTCCAGCCCGTCGAGGAACATCGAATCCTGCACCTGCCCGTGCCCGATCCGCGCGCCGCCGCGCATTTTTGGCAAGAGATACGGGGCGTTTGTCATGCTCTCCATCCCGCCAGCGATCATCGTATCGGCATGGCCCAACGCGATCTGGTCAAACGCCATCATGGCGGCCTTCATGCCAGAGCCGCACATCTTGTTTAGCGTCGTCGCGGGGACATTTTCACCAAGGCCCGCGGCAAAACCGGCTTGCCGTGCGGGGGCCTGACCTTGACCGGCGGGAAGCACACAGCCCATCAACACCTCATCGACAGTGTCGACACGGGCCTGTGCCATTGCCGCTTTCATCGCAGCGCCGCCCAGATCGGGCGCGCTGACATCGCCAAGGGCACCTTGAAAGCCCCCCATCGGCGTACGTGCTGCACCGGTAATGACAACTTTACGCATTTTCATATCCTCTCACCGCCCGCGCAAACCTTCGCTTAAGACTTGCACCATATCCATGTTCTGAACAGCCCTGACCGGAGACAAAGCATGGAGCTTGCAACAAAGCAATCAGGTGGCACGGTCACCGTGACTATTGCAGAAAACAGGATCGATTCGGCTGCCGCCGTTACATTCAAAGATGCGGTAAGAGCTGCCGCTCAAGAAGCAGACGACCGCGTTGTGCTTGACCTTGGCGCAGTCGATTTTGTTGATTCAAGCGGGCTGGGCGCAATAATCGCTGTTATGAAAGCGCTGCCAGCGGGCATGCGGCTTGATCTGGCAAGCTTGCGCCCCCCGGTCGAAAAGGTTTTTCGGCTGACCCGAATGGATTCTGTGTTCCGCATCTATCCCGATCTCGAAACAGCACAGGCCGACATAGCGCAGTGACAGAGCCTTTTGGCGATATCCGGCTTTCATGCCTGAGCAGCGAATATGGTGTTCGTAGTCTGCTGACGCGGCTTATGCCGATGCTGCCCGATTGGGGCATCCCGGATGAAACCGCGATGACGCTAGAGATCGTACTGGCCGAGACGTTGAACAATGTTGCGGAGCACGCATTTTCAGACACTGATGACGCCTTCATCGCAGTTCATATCGTGACCAAGGATGAGGCGATTTGCGTTGCCGTTCACGATCAGGGCAAGCCAATGCCTGGGCTTGGTCTACCAGATGGCATGTTGCCCGACGCTGATGTCGAACAATCAGAGTTGCCCGAAGGTGGCTTTGGCTGGTTTCTGATCCGATCACAAACAGAAGCGCTTGAATACAGACGTGATGCTGCCGGAAACCATCTGAGCTATCGGATTCCATTGTCGACAAACGTGCAACCGTCAGGCGACTGCTGTGTCAACTTTCCGGCGAATAATGGTCTTTAATCGTCATTGTTTCTAATTTCATGCTTCCGTCGCGAAGAAACCTCAATTCGCACAAAGAGCAGCCCGAATGTCTGTGTATCCAAAAATCGTAGCTGCATATAGCTTCACCTCGGCGTCGCGTTAACAGCCCCCACCCAGTGCGCGACGCCGAGGTCTTACATCCCGCAGAATCCAGTCCTTAAGTTTGATCCGACCCGGGTCGGCACGCATTGGCTGTCGCAGCAGGCGATCCATCCATCAAATGAAAAACCGCTCTGCGATCTGACACCGGATGGCATTCAACGCATTGAACTCATTCAGCTTGCCACTAGTATCGACGCAGCGCGGAGGAGGACACAGATGCGGGATTTTCAGACACCAGGCCGGTCAACGGTTTATGCGGGCAATGGGATGTGCGCGACCTCACATCCACTTGCCGCGAAAGTCGCCGTGCAGATGCTCGAAGCCGGTGGAAACGCGGTCGATGCCGCCATCGCGGGTGCTGTGCTGCTTGGCTTTGCAGAACCGCAAATGACAGGCATCGGAGGCGACTGCTTTGTGCTGCTCTCTCCTGCGGGCAGCGATGAAATTATCGCATTGAACGGATCAGGCCGCGCACCAAAGGCCTTGGACGCAGCAGCGCTTCGGGCAGCAGGACATGCGACCGTGCCGCTTTATGATGCTGCTGCCGTGACAATCCCCGGTGCCGTCGACGCATTTTGCACGCTTTCAAAAGACTATGGCAAAGCGGGCCTGAAAGCTGTGCTTGCCCCCGCCATTCACTATGCAGAGGCGGGAATACCTGTCGCACCCCGCGTGGCTTTTGACTGGGCCGACGCGGTTGAAAACTTAAGTGGCGGCGCGCGGGATGACTTTTTGCTTGCAGGCAAAGCGCCCGTTGCCGGGCAGATGTTCCGCGGACCAAAGCAGGCCGACGTTCTGCGGCGCATCGCGATGGACGGGCGAGCCGGCTTTTACGAAGGCGAGGTTGCGGAAGACATGGTCGCCGCGCTGCAAGCCCGAGGCGGCGTTCACACGCTCGAAGACTTTGCCGCGACGCGCTGTGACTATACCGACCCGATCAGCGGGACGTATAAAGGCATCGAACTGGTCGAGCATCCGCCGAATGGCCAAGGCGCCACGGCGATCCTGATGAATAACATCCTGAGCCAGTTTGATATCGCCGGGATGGAGCCATTCGGCACTTTGCGCACCCATATCGAGGCCGAGGCGACCAAGCTGGCCTATGACGCGCGCAACCGGTTTATCGCTGACCCCACCGCGCGGCTTGAGCATATGCTGTCGATGGAAACGGCACAGAAACTGGCCGCTTTGATCGACCCGAAAAAGGCAATGCAAGCGGCTGGGCCGCTGACCGAGGCTGTTCACAAGGATACGATTTACATCACGGTCGTCGACAAGGACCGCATGGCGGTGTCGCTGATCTATTCGATCTTCCACAGTTTTGGCTCTGGCATCGCCAGCGACACGTTTGGCGTGCTGTTCCAGAACCGGGGTGCTGGCTTTACGTTGGAAGACGGGCACCCGAACGAAGCTGGCGGCGGCAAGCGGCCGATGCATACGATCATTCCGGGCATGCTGCGCGAGGATGGCCGCGTAACGATGCCGTTTGGCGTCATGGGCGGACAATACCAATCCTGTGGGCACGCGCGTTTTATGTCGAACATGGTCGATTTCGGCATGGACGCCCAAAGCGCAATCGATGCGCCACGCAGCTTTCTGGATGCAGGCGACATGAAGGTCGAACTTGGCTATTCAGATACCGTGCGCCAGGAGCTTGCGGATATGGGGCATAAGGTAAGTGTCCCAGATGGACCAATTGGTGGGGCACAGGCGATCCGGATACACGCTGATGGGACGCTTGAAGGGGCGTCGGACCCGCGCAAGGATGGTTGCGCGTTGGGTTACTAGTTCAGCTGGAAATGCAGCGGATACTGACCGTCTTCAAACGGGCCGAACAGATCATCCAGGTCAGGGTGATCCACGGGTTCGCCTGAGTAATCAGCAACGAGGTTCTGTTCAGACACATAAGCCACGTAGTAGCTTTGATCGTTCTCGGCGAGCAGGTGATAAAAGGGCTGGTCCTTCTTGGGGCGCGCATCTTCGGGGATGGCATCGTACCATTCCTCGGTGTTTGAGAACATCGCATCGACGTCAAACACCACACCGCGAAACGGGTGTTTGCGGTGGCGGACAACTTGGCCAAGATGATATTTCGCGCGTGCTTTGTGCATAGTAAACAACCCCTAGCCCCGTTAGTAGAGCGCGACGAGCCGTCTGTAAACGCGGCGACAGCGACTTTTGGGGAAACAGTCTGTGAACCTTGTTTTGACAGTGCTTGAAATCACGGCGCCGGTTTTCCTGCTGGCCGCTGTGGGATTCACATGGGTGAAGCTGGGCTTTGAATACCGGGTGGAGTTTGTCACCCGCCTTGCCATGACGCTTTCTGTACCGTGTCTGATTTTCGTGGCACTGATGCAGACCGAGGTCGATCCGCAGGCCTTGGCGACATTGTCGCTGGCATCTGTGGTGACATATGCGATCGTGACGGTGCTTTGCGCGGCTGTCGTCTTTGCAAATGGTCTGGACAGACGGACCTTTCTGGCGCCGCTAACCTTTGGCAACACGGGCAATTTGGGCCTGCCACTGGCGCTTTTCGCATTTGGCGACATAGGCCTGGGATACGCGGTCGTCGTTTTTGCGATCATGGCGATCTATTCGTTCACCTTTGGGATCTGGGTCGTTTCAGGCGGCGGCTCTCCTTTGAAAGTGGTCAAGGAACCCATGGTCGGCGCGACAATCCTGGGCGCGCTTTTTCTGTGGCAAGGTTGGGAGACACCAACCTTCCTGACCAACACGTTGGATCTGATCGGACAGATCGCAATTCCGATCATGCTGATAACACTGGGCGTCGCAGTTGCACGATTGCGACCGGGGCGTCTGGTGCAGGCCGTCCTTCTGTCAGCGATCAAGCTTGTGATTTGTGCAGGCACAGCATGGGTGATTGGCGACTGGTTTGCGCTGGACCCAATCGCCTTGGCCGTTCTTGTATTGCAAGTGGCGACACCCGTTGCTGTCACCTCCTACCTGATTGCGGAAAAATACGGTGCGGATTCAGATGCCGTTGCAGGGCTTGTCGTTGTGTCGACGGTGATGTCTGTCCTCTCGCTCCCTGTGCTGTTGGCTTTTTTGCTGTAGCGCATCACGGGGCTGCGCAAGGGGCTAGTGCCGCGAGGACACGGGCTTATGCGGCATGAGCCAAATTAATCCGATAGGGCGCGCCTTGATGGCTTTGTCGTTTTCAAGACCGTTTTTTTTGGGTAAACTGACAAAAAACAAAAGAAGCGAGAGGCAGATGAGCAGAACTCTTCGCGCAATGGTCTTGTTGGTATTGGTCGCTGCCTGTGGCAGCGGTGACAGATCTGGTGCGCCCCGAAATCTAGACAACGCATGCTCCATCCTGGATCAGCGGCCCGGCTATCTGAACGCGTTCAAGCGCACTGAACGGCGTTGGGGTGTGCCAGTGCATGTGCAAATGGCCACCATCTATCAGGAAAGCAAATTCATTTCAGATGCGCGGACCCCGTTTCGCTACTCGCTGGGGGTAATTCCGATGGGGCGGCAAAGTTCAGCTTTTGGATACAGTCAGGCGCTGGACGGGACATGGGATGAGTACCGTCAGGAAACCGGCCGCCGGAGCGCGCGCCGTGACCGCATCAATGATGCAACCGACTTCATGGGCTGGTACATGAACAAGTCACGCGACCGCAACGGCATCCCGCTGACGGATGCGCGCAACCAGTACCTTGCCTATCACGAGGGGCACACAGGCTTTGCCCGTGGCAGCTATAACAACAAAAGCTGGCTGGTTCGTGTCGCCCGTGAGGTTGGTCAACGCTCGCAAAGCTATCAGTTTCAACTGACAAGCTGCACGTAACGGATCGATATAAGGCGGGCAGCGCACTGTGCTGATCCGACCACAACAAAGCGCGGCGCGTCAGAAAAGATCGCCGCGCTTTTTGCGTCGTTCTAGCGGCTTTCTGCTTCCTGGGTGATGTTGAACAAACGCGCAGGCAGTTGCACACCCTTTTGCAGATCCCCCAGCACGACCGTTGTCTGTCCGCCAGCGTTATCCGTAATCACCCATTGGCGCAGTTCAATCGGGCTTCCGGTGAAAACCATCTGGATGCTGCCATAATCGGGATTGTTCGGATCCTGCGCGGTTACGGTTGTCGAGGTTCCGTCATAGCCGTGATCTGTCACCATCTTTGCCTGTGCAAGGTTCACGTTGCGCTGCAAAATGATCGATAACGGTGTCCGCCGAAGTGGATACTGCTCGGGCGGCTGGTTGGACCGGGCATCGAAGATCGCGACCTGTCCACCACCTGCCATCACAAGCGATGCCTCCGGCGGATTATACTCGAACCGCACGCGGCCGGGCCGCTTGATGTAAATCGTCCCGGTCGAAATCGTTCCATCCCCGTTGATCTGGGTAAAGGCGCCCTTGGCGGTCTGAAGTCCGTTCAGAAAATTGGAAATTGCGTTCAGCGACAACTTCTCGGCCTGAGCGGGCAAAGCAAGCGTGACACTTAGAAGAGCGGTGGCAATAAAGCGTTTCATAAGACGAACATAAGCGGTCCTGAGCGCTTGCGCACCTCGCAATTTCTCACGGTTGCGAGAGGCGGCTTATTGCTGCTCAGGCACCAGAATTTCCCTTTTACCAACGTGGTTTGCGGGAGTCACAAGGCCTTCATCCTCCATCTGCTCAACCAGGCGGGCGGCTTTGTTATAGCCGATCGCGAGCTTGCGCTGGATGTAGGATGTCGAGCATTTGCGATCCTTGATGACAATCGCCACAGCCTGGTCATAGAGCGCATCTTCGCCGCCTGTATTGCCACCAAGGCCGAGGACCATGTCGATATCGCTTTCCTTGTCCTCATCCGGGCCATCGACAACGCCGTTCATGTATTTCGGCGGGCCATAGGCCTTAAGATAGGTCACGATTTCCTCGACCTCTTCATCAGAACAGAAGGGGCCGTGCACACGGGTGATCTTGCCGCCGCCAGCCATATAAAGCATGTCGCCCATGCCCAAAAGCTGCTCGGCGCCCTGTTCGCCCAGAATGGTGCGACTGTCGATCTTGGAGGTGACCTGGAAACTGATCCTGGTCGGGAAGTTGGCTTTGATCGTGCCGGTGATGACATCAACGGACGGGCGCTGCGTGGCCATAATCAGGTGGATACCCGAGGCACGCGCCATCTGCGCAAGGCGCTGAATGCAGGCTTCGATTTCCTTACCGGCGACCATCATCAGGTCGGCCATCTCGTCGACGATGACGACGATATAGGGGATCGTTTCGGGTGCGAATTCTTCGGTCTCGAAGATCGGCTCTCCGGTATCCTCGTCAAAACCGGTTTGCACAGTGCGCTGGAACATCTCGTTCGCGGCAAGAGCTTCGCGGACACGGCCATTGTAGCCATCAATGTTGCGCACGCCCATCTTAGACATCTTGCGGTAGCGTTCTTCCATCTCGCCTACGACCCATTTCAAAGCGACAACCGCTTTTTTCGGGTCGGTCACAACAGGACTTAGAAGGTGCGGAATGCCGTCATAAACGCTGAGTTCCAGCATCTTCGGGTCGATCATGATGAGGCGACATTCTTCAGGCGTGAGCTTGTAGAGGAGCGACAGGATCATGGTGTTGATCGCCACGGACTTACCGGAACCAGTCGTACCCGCAATCAGCAGGTGGGGCATCTTGGCGAGGTTCGTGACGATGGGATCACCGCCGATATCCTTGCCCAAGGCCAGCGGCAGCTTCATGTTGCTGTCGCCAAAATCACGGGCGCTGAGGATCTCGCGCAGCACCACTTTCTCACGGTTTTCATTTGGCAGTTCGATCCCGATGACCGAACGACCCGGCACGGTAGAAACGCGCGCCGACAGCGCGGACATGGAGCGGGCGATATCATCGGCCAGGCCGATCACGCGCGAGGCCTTGAGACCCGGCGCCGGCTCAAGCTCGTACATGGTGACGACAGGGCCGGGGCGGACCGAGACGATTTCGCCCTTCACGCCATAATCATCCAGGACGTTTTCCAGCATCCGCGCATTCTCTTCGAGCGCTTCATCGGACAGGTGATGGCGCTGCACCTCAATCGGATTGGTCAGAAGGTTGAGCGGGGGCAGTTCGTAATCTGCCATATTGTCTTCGAACTGAAGCGCTGGCTGCGCCTCGGCCTTGGCCTGACGCGAGGGGGTCACGGCTTTCTTGGGTGTGTGTTGCACGCGGGGTTGCGGCTCGACCGCGGTGGCCTGCGGGATTGGTGCAGGCGTATCTTCGGTCTCGAACAGGGGCTCGGCGGTGAGCGGTTTCTGCTCGGGCATATCCACGCGGCTGACGCGGGTTAGCGACAAGGCTTGGGGGGTGGACGTCACCGGCGGTTCAGCGGGCATTTCAGCGATGCGCGGCGCGGTGTCGGCGATCAACGGCTGCGGTCCACGGCCGCGGGTCAACGACGGCTCAACCCGTGGCATCGCTTGACCAGGCGACTGGCGCACCCGCGATTTGATCGCATCCGAGATACGCGCTTTGATGCGGTCATCGCTGTTGGCGTAGTCGATATCGGGGGCATATTCCCGCTCAGGCAGCTCCGGCTCGGGCAGCGGATCGGCTGGCTTAATCAGCTTGGCAACACCTGCCAGCAAGCCGGTTTTCGGCTGTGGTTCAGGGGCCGGTTCAGGCTGCACAGCAGGGCCAACTTGCGGCATCGGCTGCATGTGCGGCATCTGCTGAACCGGGGGCTCTGGCCGGATCACAGCGGCAGGGCGCGCCTGCATGATGGGCGTTTCATCATAGATTACAGCATCTTGCTGCATCGCCTGTTCTTCTGCCAAGCGTGCTTTGCGGGCAGCCTGGGCTTCTTGCATGCGGCGCGCCTGACCGACGGCGCCAGCGGCCCCTTTGCCCATAAGGGTCATGATCTGCGCATAGGCCATCACCAAGCCCAGCGCCATAAAGCGGAACAGCGCGCGAAGCTCAGGGCGTGTGAAACCCAAGACAAATGCGCCAAGAGCCAGCACGCCAACGCCGGTGGCAAAAGACACAAATTTGACCGTAAAGCCGGCACCGAATGGCAGGATGCTGAGCAGCATCGACAGCACGGTATCGCCGAAAAGGCCACCAACGCCGAAGCTGTGCGTCCATGTGGCAGGCGGCGTAAGGGTCGCGGCATAGATAGAACCAATCGCGATAGCGATGGGAAAGAAGATCAAACGTGAAAGTGCCCGCTCTTCACCCCGGTGCAGCGCAAAGCGCAGGCCCCATGCGATAAAAATGAACGAAATCGCCCAAGCGCCTTTGCCGACGATCATCAGCAGTGGTGCTGCGACAGACGCGCCAAAACGGCCCAGCATGTTCTGAACGGGCTCGTCCGTGACGGCCATCCAGTTCGGATCCTCTGGCGAGTACGACCACAGCATTGCCGCAGTGAGCACACCAACGGCGAGCAACGCCAAGCCAACCAGCTCTTTGCCGCGTTTTTCAATCGCGGCCTGCATGTTGCTGTCCAAAAGCGGATCGCGTCCGCGTGCCTGATATGCCATGCCTACCTCGTCAGTCGTATAAACAGGATCGCAGCCGTGTCAGCCCGTCCCGCGTTTCATTGATTGGGGCCACAAGCGCGACCCGGATAAAGCCTGCGCCGGGGGTGATGCCCCCAGCTTCGCGGCTTAGATATGCGCCCGGCAGAACCTTGACGCCGGTTTCCTGCCACAGCTTGACCGTGGCTTTTTCGCTGTCCTCAACCGGAAGCCACAGGAAGAACCCAGCTTCGGGAGAACGGTATGAATTGAGGCCATCAAAGACCTGAGCGGCGGCCTCAAACTTGGCATTGTAAAGCGCGCGGTTCTCAACAACGTGGGCTTCGTCCGCCCATGCGGCCTTGGCAGCGTGCTGCAACGGAAGCGGAAGCGGCGCACCGGCATAGGCGCGCAATTGCTTGATGCGGCGTATGTTTTCTGGGCCAGACGCCACAAAACCAGATCGCAAGCCCGGCAGGTTCGAGCGTTTCGAGAGCGAGTGGAAGACGACAACGCGTTCGGGATTGGCGCCAGTTTCGTTGACCATCTGCAAGCCGCCAACGGGAGGCGTGTCGCGATAAATCTCGGAATAGCACTCATCCGCGAAAATGATGAAATCGTGCTTTTCTGCCAACGCCAGCAGATCGCGCCAATAGTCTGGCGAGGCAACCGCGCCTTCCGGATTGGTGGGCGAGCACATGTAGACAATGCTGGTTTTGTCCAGAACATCAGCAGGCAGGCCCGCGAAATCGGGGAGAAAGCCATTCTCTGCCAGCGCGGGAATGTAATGCGGTGTGGAGCCGGCTGCCTTGGCCGCAACGCCGTACACCGAATAAAACGGGTTGGGCACAAGCACGTTTGTGTCCGGCGGACAAAGGGCCATGCAGGCATTGAACAGCCCCTCGCGGGTGCCGTTGAGCGCCATGATCTGCGTTTCTGGATCGAGAGCCGCACCAAAGCGCGTCGCGATCCAGTTTGTCATCGTTTCAAGCAGGTCTGGCATGCCGTCATTGGGCGGGTAACTGTTAAACCCGGCGGCGTTTTCTGTAATGATATCAGTGATCCATGCGGGGAATGCGTGTTTCGGCTCACCGATGGTCATAAGTATCTCGGGCCCTCCGGGCGCAATGCCATCGAGCAACTTCCGCAAACGCGGCCACGGATAATCCGGAAGGGCGGCGAACCGCTCAGGATAGATCATTACTGCCTCAAGATCGGGGTCATTGGCGCCCCGTTTGAAGCCAAGTTACCTGCCGGGCGCGCGTGCGTCCAGAAAAACGGTGCAAAAAGAGGCGGCTGCGCGAATTTTCTGTGGCATTTAAGCCAAAGCCGCCTCGGCAGCGAGGCTCAGACGCAAAAGACGTTCCTCGGTATTGGGGGCGCCCATCAGCATGATACCCGTGGAAGGAAGCCCAGTGGGAAGCGTCACGGCGCACAATCCCATCAGGTTGCCGATCCGGGTATTGCGCAGGGTCAGCAGGTTTTCCGTGACGAAATAGTCGTGATCCTTGGCAAGACGCTCGGCATTTGGTGGCATGATCGGGCAGCTTGGGATCACGACAGCATCAAAGCCCGCCGTCGCCTTCAGATACGCGCGGCGGCAGCGATCCAGCATTTGCCACGCGGCGACATAGTCGGCAGCCATCACCGTTTTACCGATGCGGAAGCGTTGCAGAATTTCGGGGAACATCGCTTTGGGATTGGCTTCGATCACATCTTTCCAAGTGCCGTAGGCTTCGGCGGTAAACAGTGGCGAGGCAAGCGTCATCGCCTCGGCGACCTCGGGAACTTCGATATGGGTGATGCGCGCGCCGGCGTCTTGGAGGCGGGTTTGAGCACTTTGAAACCCGGCGCGCGGCTGGTCGCGAATATCGTCGAACGCGCAGGTGTCGAGGATTGCAAAGGTGCGGTTCTCCAGCGTGTGAGGCGCCGTATCAATCGGCGCAGTGCCTTCGAGTGCGGCGAGCATAAAGGCGGCGTCCTCGACCGTGCGGGTCAGCGGACCGACGGTATCGAATTTAGGGCATAGCGGCACGACACCTTGCGCAGAGACACGTCCCGCCGTTGTTTTGAGGCCCACAAGGTCATTCCAACAGGCGGGGATACGCACCGACCCCCCGGTGTCAGAGCCGATGCCAGCAGCAGCGAGACCAAACGCGACAGAGGTCGCGGCACCGGAGGACGAACCACCCGAGACATTGTTTTCGTCATTGATGTTGGGCGGCGACCCGGTGACGGGATTGAGGCCAAGGCCAGAGAACGCAAGCTCGGTCATGTGGGTTTTGCCAAGACAGATAAGGCCCATACTGGTCGCATTGCGAAGGACCTGAGCATCCCTGTCAGGCGTGCGGTCTTTGAGCAAGGCGCTGCCTGCTTCCGTCGCCACACCAGCGGTGTCGAACAGATCTTTCCACGAGATCGGAACACCATCGAGCAAGGAGCGCCGCTGGCCTAACTTTGCGCGCTGCTTGGCCGCTTGCGCTTCGGCCATGGCGCGCCGCGCTGTCACCCGCGCATAGATGCGGTCGCGGTGCGGATGGGCGTCGATGGCGTCCAGAAAGGTCTGGGTCAGGGCCACCGGGTCAATCTCTCCGGCCGCGATTCCGCGACCCAGATCTGCAGCGCTTTTGGTCAGCCAATCGTCCATCATACCCTCCGGTTTTGCGGGCACGGTAGCGGCAGCGCAACGCATGGACAATCCCGCGTGCGCGCCCATATTGCGAGGCATGGATACAGATATCATCATCGTGGGCGGCAGCCTGAACGGCACTGCTTTGGCGCTGGCACTGGCACAGGGCGGGTTTAGCGTCACAATGATTGACGCGCTGCCCAAAGCAACGCGCAAAAACAAAACCTTTGACGGGCGCAGCTATGCGCTGGCGCTGGCCTCAAAACGATTGCTGGAAGCTGTGGGCGTGTGGGAGGCTGTGGCCCCGAACGCGCAGCCTATGCTTGAAATCAAGGTCACCGACGGCCGCGCTGGCGAAGCCCCTTCCCCGTTCATGATGCATTTCGACCATGCAGAGATCGAGGAAGGCCCAATGGGCTTTATGGTTGAAGATCGCAATTTGCGGCGCGCGTTTCTTGACGCTGTCCAGGCAGAGCCAAAGATTACGCATCTGGCGAAAGAAACCGTTGTCTCGCAGGACGTTTCAGACACAGGTGTGAGTGTCACGCTTGCCTCAGGCAAAGAGCTTTCAGCGACGCTTTTGGTGGGCGCCGATGGCCGGCGCAGTGGGACGGCGGAGCGTGCAGGTATCAGACGTAACATCCGCGAGTATGGACAAACGGCGCTTGTCTGCGCAATCAAACATGAAAAGCCGCATGGCGGTGTCGCCCACCAGTATTTCATGCCCGCAGGGCCACTTGCGATTTTACCGCTGACGCAAGATCGCAGCTCAATCGTGTGGAGTGAGACAACAGCGCGTGCTGCCGAAATCAACGCATTAGATGACAGCGGTTATCTGGACGTGTTGCGTCCGCGTTTCGGAAACTTCCTGGGAGAGATTTCGCTTGCGGGAGACCGTTATACCTATCCGCTGAACTTGACGACGGCACAGAGTTTCATCACGGATCGCGTTGCTTTGGTCGGAGATGCGGCGCAAGGCGTGCACCCTATCGCAGGCCAAGGGCTAAATGCAGGACTGCGTGATGTTGCTGCACTGGCCGAAGTTTTGACACTTGCACGCAGGCGTGGGCAGGACATTGGAATGCAGACGGTTCTGGAAGAGTATCAGCGCTGGCGGCGGTTTGATCGCACCACACTTGGTTTTGCGACAGATACCTTTAATCGTCTGTTTTCAAACGACAATACACTACTGCGCATGGGGCGTGATCTGGGGATGGGGATCATCAACGCAATGCCCAAACTACGCCGCAGTTTCATCCGCGAAGCGGCTGGGCTGACTGGTGATTTGCCGAAGCTGCTTCAGGGCAAGCGCGTCTAGTCCAGCACGCGCGCTTCATCGACCAACAGGATCGGAATGCCTTCACGGATCGGGAATGCAAGATTTGCTGATGTCGAGATCAGTTCCTGGCTGGCTGCACGATATTCCAGAATGTTGTGCGATTGGGGGCAGACCAGCGCCTCTAGCATGCGGCGGTCGAAATCCGGAGTGTCTGTCACTGGATCATCTCTTCGCTTGTTCCGCCGCGTAGGGCAAATTCGATCAAGGTCACCAGCGTTTCGCGCCGCGTCGACAATGACGGCGCCTCAAGAAGTGCTTGCTTATCTTCTGGATCAAATGGGCAAAGCATCGAGAGCGAGTTGATAAGCAACTCATCCTCGGCATCTTTCAAGTTTTCCCAATCGGTCGACAGATCCTGATCGTCAAAATACTTGGCAAGCAGGTTCAGAAAGTCGTCGCGGTCAAAGCCTTTGTCGTGCTCGACCGGGCCTTGGTCGCGATCAAATCCGGCCCATGAAACCTCGCATTTCCGGTAGGGCGAAAATCCGGACACTTCTTTGATGACCCGAAACCGCGTGATGCCGCTAAGCGTTATCATATAACGCCCGTCATCCGTCTCGCTTAATGCGGTGACCCGCCCGGCACATCCGATGTGGTGCAAACGGTCCTGATCTGACCCGGGCACACGGTGAGGCTGTATCATACCGATCAGACGCGTCGACGTTTTTAACGCATCATCGATCATCGCGAGGTAGCGAGGCTCGAAAATGTGCAAGGGCAACCGCGCGCGGGGCAGCAAAAGCGCACCCGGCAAAGGAAACACTGGGATCGTTTCAGGCAGGTCGGCGGCTTTTATTATCATTTTAGTCAGGTAGCCCGTGTGGCGCGTCAGGCAAATATGAGCGACGAGAGTTTTCGGCGACCGTTCAATGCAATCGGATCTTCCGGCTTGAGGGCGTCAAAAATAGTGAAAAGCTGTGTTTTCGCAGCACCGTCATTCCAGTCGCGATCACGGCGGAAAATCTCAAGAAGTTCGGTCACCGCGTCTTCGGTTTCGCCATTCGCATGCAGCGCTGTCGCCAGATCAAAGCGCGCCTGATGGTTCGTTGGATCTGCATCGACAGCGGCCTTCAGATCAGCCACCGGGCCTGCACCTGCGGCTTGTTTGGCCAGCTCGAGCTGCGCATGCGCTGCTTCCAGCTCGGGCGCGTCGGCGATTTCTGCCGGGGCGCCGTTCAGAATGGTCTCGGCTTGGTCAAGATCATCAAGCGCCAGATGCGCGCGGACCAGACCACCGTAAGCGGCTGCGCTGTTGGGGTCTTCCCCAAGAATGGCTGCAAATGTCTGCGCCGCATCAGTTGCCGCCCCTTCGGCCAACATGCCCTCCGCCGCCTCGATTGCGTCGGCCAGGCCATTGTCAGGCTCCCCACCAAGGGCCGCGACACGTTCGACAAAGGCATTCACTTCAGACTGTTGGACAGCCCCTTGAAAGCCGTCGACCGGCTGACCCTGATAGAACGCGTAAACCGTCGGGATCGACTGGATTTGCAGCTGCGCCGCAATTTGTTGCGCTTGATCCACATCGACTTTGGCCATTTTCACACGCCCACCGGCCGCTGTTACCGCTGCTTCAAGCTGAGGGCCAAGCGTTTTGCACGGGCCACACCAAGGTGCCCAGAAATCAACGATGACAGGCACGGTTTGGCTTTGCTCGACCACGTCGGCCATGAACGTCGCCTCGGTCACGTCTTTGATAAGATCGGTTGCGGGCGTATCTGCGCCGCCTGAGCCGCCAAGTTCCAGCATGGGATTATGTCCTTAAATTCCGTTGCCCTTCATATGTGAGGGCGCGGGGTGATTGTCAAAGGTCGAAGGTTGCGAAAACTGGAGCGTGATCGCTGGGCTTCTCCCATCCGCGGGCGTCACGCAAGACACGCGAGCCATGAGCAGCGCTCGAAATATCAGACGTCGCCCAGACATGATCCAGACGACGGCCTTTATCGGCAGCGTCCCAGTCTTTGGCGCGGTAGGACCACCAGCTGTAAAGTTGGCCGTCCGGAATATCCTTGCGGGTCACATCAACCCAAGCGCCTGCGTCCTGAGCAGCACCAAGGTGATCCACCTCAATCGGGGTATGGCTGACAACTTTGAGAAGCTGCTTGTGAGACCAGACATCATCTTCACGGGGGGCAATGTTCAAGTCGCCGACAAGGATCGACTTCGTGGGTTTCTCGGCATGGAACCAGTCGCGCATCTCGGTCAGAAAATCGAGCTTTTGACCAAACTTCTCGTTCACCTCGCGGTCTGCGACATCGCCGCCCGCAGGGACGTAGTAGTTGTGGATCGTCACGCCGTTCTCAAGCGTTGCCGCAACATGGCGTGCGTGGCCCATCTGAACGAAATCACGATCGCCTGCATCGGTGATCGGCAGCTTCGAGAGAATTGCGACGCCGTTATACCCTTTCTGTCCCCGGGCAACCATGTGCGTATAGCCAAGCGCGGCGAAGCCTTCGGTTGGAATTTTCTCAACCGGGCTTTTGCATTCTTGCAAGCACAGGATGTCAGGCGCTTCTTCTTGCAGCAGTTTCAGTACGATAGGTTCGCGCAAGCGCACAGAATTGATGTTCCAGGTCGCAAGGGTAAAGGGCATTTGATCCTCCGGCAGCAGCTGTGCCTAGAGGCCCATAAAAAAAGGTCGGGCACAAGGCCCGACCGAGTCCAACAGGGAGGTTCCGTCTTTAACCCAGGACGGAGAGGGTATGTGTCACGTAGTGATGTACACTACCGTATACGAGCCATTCTTTGACTTGGATCAAGCGACCAGCCGATATCCGCCGCTTTCGGTGACAAGCAATCGGGCATTACTGGGGTCAGGCTCAATCTTTTGGCGCAGGCGGTAAATATGGGTCTCAAGCGTGTGCGTTGTGACGCCTGCATTATAGCCCCACACTTCGTGCAACAGCACGTCGCGAGCCACAACACCGTCGGTGGCGCGATAGAGAAACTTGAGAATATTGGTTTCCTTTTCCGTCAGGCGCACTTTGCGGTCTTCTTCGGTCACCAGCATCTTTTGGGCAGGCTTGAAGGTGTACGGCCCAAGCTGGAATACGGCATCTTCAGACTGTTCATGCTGGCGCAACTGCGCGCGGATGCGAGCCAGAAGAACCGGGAACTTGAACGGTTTGGAAACGTAATCATTGGCACCTGCATCAAGGCCAAGGATCGTATCGGCATCGCTGTCATGGCCTGTCAGCATCACGACCGGGCATTTCACACCCTGCTTGCGCATCAGACGGCACAATTCGCGACCATCGGTATCGGGCAGGCCAACATCGAGAATCACCAGATCAAACAGGCCGGCCTTCACCTGCTCCATGCCTTCGGCGCCATTGCCACCTTCAAAGACGTCGAAATCTTCGGTAAGCATCAATTGCTCGGCCAAGGCCTCGCGAAGGTCGTCATCATCGTCGACAAGAAGTATGCGTTTCAGTTGGGCCATAATCGTGGTCCTCCGGTTGCGGTTGACCTTCACATGGAAGCGATTTGATGTTTCGGCAAGAATTGCTGCATTCGCTCACGCTCTCGTGTCGGTATGCAGGTAAATGTTTCAAGTTTTGGTGAAGATGCGTAAATATGCACCAACCCTTTGAGGACCAACGACATGAGTCTCAGCCCCGATACAACCGATCTAATTGCCCGCGCCCGCGCTGATTTGCGGATGGGCGTTCCCGTTGTGCTAACGGGCGCGCAGGATGTGCTGGTGATGGCCGCAGAAACATTAAGCGCTCCGCGACTTGCCAATTTGCGCGCTTTAGGGGGCACGCCTTGGCTTGCGGTCACCAATTGGCGCGCGCAAACGCTGAAAGCACGCGCCTATGATGGCGATCTGGCACGGATTGCGCTGCCCAGCGACGCAACCTTATCGTGGGTGCAAGCCGTGGCAGACCCGGCAGACGACCTGAACACGCCAATGAAAGGGCCGCTGGTCACCACACGCGACGGCGATGCCTTGGGCGCGCGAGCCGCGATTCATTTGATGAAGGACGCCCGGCTGTTGCCAGCGTCGATGGTGCTGGACCTAAAGGACGGAGCAGCGTTTGCCCGGTCACACCAGTTGACCGCGATCCCACAAGCAACCGTTCTACAGACAGCAGCTTCGCCCTTGTCACCTGTCATCAGCGCCAGATTGCCGCTTGAGGTCTCTGAGGCCGGGCGGCTGCATATTTTCCGCCCTGATGATGGGTCTGAAGAACATTACGCGATTGAGATCGGGCAGCCGGATCGCAACGCCCCGGCCCTCGCCCGGCTCCATTCGGCGTGCTTTACCGGTGACCTGCTTGGCTCATTGAAATGCGATTGCGGGCCTCAGCTACGCGGGGCGTTGGCACAGATGGGGGCTGAAGGCGCGGGCGTTTTGCTTTACCTCAACCAAGAGGGGCGCGGCATCGGGCTGACCAACAAGATGCGCGCCTATTCCTTGCAGGATCAGGGTTTTGATACAGTCGAGGCAAACCACCGGTTGGGTTTCGAGGATGACGAACGCGATTTTCGGATTGGTGCGAACATCTTGAAAAAGATGGGGTTTTCATCGGTGCGATTGCTGACGAACAACCCCAAAAAGGTGGCGATGATGGAGCAATCGGGAATTTCCGTAGCCCAGCGCGTGCCTTTGAAAGTTGGTGAGAACCGCCATAATGCCGCCTATCTGGACACAAAAGCCAAGAAATCCGGGCATATTCTGTGACGCCACATGATCTGGTTTTGACGCCGCGCGGGCTGCGGTTTCAAGGACGCATATTTCCCTGCACCGTCGGTAAAGGCGGTATCATAGCGGATAAACACGAAGGTGACGGCGCGACGCCATTGGGTGTGCACCGCATCGTTGGATTGCTGTATCGGCATGATCGGATCGCGCGGCCTGCGGATTGGGCAGTGCCGATCCGGCCGGGCGACTTGTGGTCTGATGATGCGAAAGATGAAGATTATAACCTGATGGTACGTGCGCCTTATCCGCATAGCCACGAGATACTGAGACGGGCTGATCCGCTATATGACATCGTGCTCATCACCGACTGGAACTGGCCCTATGCGGAACGTGGGCGTGGCTCGGCGATTTTCCTGCATCAATGGCGCAGACCAGGGTACCCCACCGAAGGATGCATTGCTTTTCGGCGCAATCATTTGCGGTGGATCGTGTCTCGCATCCGGTACGAAAGCCGGGTGATCGTGCGTTAACCGTAAGCGCGTTCGCCAAAGATGGCAGAACCAACGCGGATATGCGTGGCACCAAGAGCGATCGCGCGCTCGAAATCGCCGCTCATGCCCATGGACAGACCCGTGAGGCCATTGCGTTCTGCGATCTTGGCAAGAAGCGCAAAATGGAGGGATGGCTCTTCGTCCACCGGCGGGATGCACATCAGGCCAGCTACGGGAAGGTCCAAGCCGCGCGCCTCGGCCACGAACGCATCGGCTTCCGCCGGCATGACGCCCGCTTTCTGCTCTTCTTCGCCGGTGTTCACTTGCAAGAAGACCTCCGGACACTGCCCTATCTCTTGAGCCAAACGAGCAATTGTCTTGGCAAGCTTCGGACGATCAACGGAATGGATCGCTTCGAACAACTCCATCGCCTGGCGGGCTTTGTTGGTCTGCAACGGGCCGATCAGATGGACCTGAACACCCGTGAACTGCTCGCGAAAATCCGGCCATTTGCTTGCGGCTTCCTGCACGCGGTTTTCGCCGTACACACGGTGTCCCTCTTGCAAAACAGCTTCGACCCGGTCGTTTGGTTGCACTTTTGAAACGGCAATCAGATGGGTGGAGCCCGCTTTACGCCCTGCATCTTTTTCTGCTTTTTCAACGCGTTGCTTAATCTCGTCTAAAGACATTCGCCCTCCTCCAAGGCCTTGACCAGTGGGGCCAGCTCTTTTTCATATCGCTGCCACGCGTTTGTGGACGACGCATAAATCGGCTGACGCACCTGATGCAAGCTAAGCGTTTTCACCTCGCGTTCGGTCTGATGGAAGTTGAGGCAGGCCTCGTCCCAGTCAAGACCGCAGGCGGCGACAAGTTTGCGGGTTTCGTCTTGGGGATGTGCGATCAGGTCTTCATAGGCGACCTCGTAGATCGCGTCGGGGATACGGGCTTTCCAGAAAGCAATCACGCGCTCGTAGAGCGCGATGTATTGACCGATGACGCGCAGATCCGTGGCGTAGCGATGGGTGCCCGCAGCGAAATAGTTCTTGTAAATCGATAGGCCCACATCGCGCGGGTCACGTTTGACGATCACGAATTTCGCGCCGGGAATGGCGAGGTGCATGAGACCCATGACCATGTAGGTCTGAATCGACTTGTCCGTCGCGATATCGT
>ERZ1740060.350-NODE-350-length-30233-cov-19.723607_pt1 | contig 30233 bp, 27 predicted proteins | sample MGYA00581743_ERZ1740060 | MGnify/ENA primary metagenome ERZ1740060 (study PRJEB43018, sample SAMN04849235) | marine metagenome | isolation source: floating plastic debris | place: Pacific Ocean | collected 2008-08-27 | study: EMG produced TPA metagenomics...
GACCGTCACAATAGCGCACCTGATCTGACACCGCACCCAAAGCAACCGCAGCAAAACAAGACGCACGTCCAAAACGCTCAACAAACCGGCAATCGTTGTAAAGATCGCGTCAAGCGCGCGGCCACACGCTCTCACAGAAACGCCCAAAGTCACCAGACCAGCGTCAAAACCAAACCGCCCACCATCCAACTCCATCGCAGCTACAAAAGCACCTGCGCCGTGCTAGATATCGGGCCATGAGCAGCGATCTTCTAAACTTCACCGACCGCGGCATTTACTGCCCACTTGGCGATTTCTACATCGACCCATGGCGCCCCGTGGAGCGCGCGCTCATCACCCATGGCCACGCGGATCACGCGCGGCCCGGCCATGGCGCCTACCTCGCGACCAAGGCCGCCGCCCCCGTCATGCGCCACCGACTAGGCGACATCCCCCTCGACACGATCCGCTTCGGCGAAACCCGCCAGATCGGTGATGTCACTGTCTCCTTCCATCCCGCAGGCCACGTCCCCGGCTCTGCCCAGATCCGGATCGAACACAAAGGCCAGATCTGGGTCGCCTCCGGTGACTATAAAACCGAAAACGACGGCTTTTCCGAGCCGTTCGAGCCGGTCCGCTGCCACGCTTTCATCACCGAATCCACCTTCGGCCTGCCCGTCTTCAAATGGACGCCCCAATCCCAGCTCGCCCAAGACATCAACGCGTGGTGGGCCAGCACCGTCGCTGACGGACGCACCCCGCTTCTGGGCGCCTACGCGCTTGGTAAAGCGCAGCGCCTGATGTCGATCCTCGATCCCTTCATCGGCCCGATCCTGACCCATGGCGCGGTGGAGAACACGAACGAAGTCCTCCGCGCCCAAGGCCTCAAACTGCCTGACACAATCCGCGTGACGCCCGAACTGAACCCCAAAGAGCATAAAAACGCCCTCGTCCTCGCCACGCCGTCCGCCTTCGGCACCCCGTGGGCCCGCCGCTTTGGCACTACATCCACCGCCTTCGCGTCGGGCTGGATGCGCCTGCGCGGGGTCCGCCGCCGCCGCGCCGCTGATCGCGGTTTCATCATGTCCGATCATGCCGACTGGCCCGCCCTCAACGCTGCAATCAAGGAAACCGGAGCCACCCGCATTTTCGTCACCCATGGCTACACGTCTGTGTTTAGCAAATGGTTAAATGAGCAAGGCTATGATGCTCAAATTGTATCGACCGAGTATGAAGGCGAAAGCCTCGACACTGCCGAGGTCGAGACCGCATGAAAGACTTCGCCCGCCTCTTTACCGCCATCGACCAGACGACGAAAACCAACACCAAAGTCGCCGCGTTAACCACGTATTTCGAAACCGCAACAGAGGATGACCGCCTCTGGACCATTGCGCTTTTCTCCGGCCGCCGCCCCAAGCGCACCGTCACCACAACGCTCCTGCGCGGCTGGGCCGCCGAGGCCGCAGGCATCCCTCTGTGGCTTTTCGAGGAAAGCTACCCCATCGTCGGTGATCTGGCGGAAACAATTGCCCTTGTTCTGCCCGAAGGCAATCAACATGAAGATCACCCTTTGAGCTATTGGATTAATTACGTAAAATCTCTGTCGAGCCTCGAAGAAGATACCCGGAAAACCGCCGTCCTCAACGCCTGGTCCGTCCTCGATCCGACCGAGCGTTTCCTCTTCAACAAACTGCTGACCGGCGGCTTCCGCATCGGCGTCTCTACCAAGTTGATGACCCGCGCCTTGGCCCGCGCAACGGGCCAGGACGAAGCCGATCTCCAGCACCGCCTCATGGGCTCCTGGACGCCGGAAACCACGAATTTCCACGACCTGATCCTGTCCGAAAACCCCGAGGCCGATCTCTCAAAACCGTACCCGTTCTATCTCGCCTATCAACTCGACGATCTAGATGAACTAGGGTCGACAACAGATTGGAAAGCCGAAAGAAAATGGGACGGTATTCGTGGCCAACTGATCCTGCGCGGCGGCGAACACTACCTCTGGTCGCGCGGCGAAGACTTGATGACCGACCGCTTCCCAGAACTCGCCCGCGCCCGCGATTTTATTCCCGATGGCACCGTGCTGGATGGTGAGGTTCTGGCCTTCAAAGACGGCGACCCTCTTAGCTTTAACGCTCTGCAAAAACGCATCGGGCGCAAAACTGTCCCCAAAAAGCTGCTGACTGAAGCCCCAGTCATCCTTTACGCCTACGACCTGCTCGAATGGCAGGGGCAGGACCTCCGCCCCGAGCCCTTCGCTGATCGCCGCAACCTTCTGGAAACGCTCACCAAAAACCTGCCCGAGGACGCGCCGATCAAATGCTCGCCCCTTGTGCCCTTCACCACATGGGACGACCTCGCCAAAGCCCGCGACGCCTCACGCGATCACAACGCCGAAGGTCTGATGCTGAAACGCGCCGACAGCCCCTACCTGAGCGGGCGCAAGAAAGGCGATTGGTGGAAATGGAAGGTCGATCCGTTAACCATAGACGCGGTTATGATCTACGCCCAGGCAGGTCATGGCCGCCGCGCCAATCTCTTCACCGATTTCACCTTCGCGGTCTGGAACGGCAACGATCTGGTGCCCTTCACCAAGGCCTATTCCGGCCTCACCGATGCCGAGTTTCGTAAGATCACCGGCTGGGTGCGCAAGAACACTCTGCAACGCTTCGGGCCGGTCCGTCAGGTCACGCCCGAGCACGTGTTCGAGATTGCTTTCGAGGGTATTCAGGAAAGCCCCCGCCATAAATCCGGCGTCGCCCTACGCTTCCCGCGCATGTCCCGATGGCGGCACGACAAACCCCTGCAAGAGGCCAACACCCTCGACGATCTCAAGGAAATGCTGCAGACCTACGGCTAACCCTTTCACCTTTGCGAAAATATCCAAAAAATGCTGCCCAAAGCCCAAATGCCCCCCGCGCCGTCTGCGCCAGAAACACCTGCACCACCGGGCGCCTGCGACGCCCATGTGCACCTCGTCGCGGGCTCGGAATTCCCGCTCTGGGACGGCCGCGTCGAAGACCCCGCACCCGGCCAGAATTTTGATGGCTGGTTAGAGCTCTATACCAACCATCTGAAAACGCTCGGTTTTCAACGGGGCCTGATCGTTCACTCGATCCTCTACGGCACCGACAACAGCATCACCGTCGAAGCCGTCCGCCGCATGGGCCCGCATTTCAAAGGCGTCGGTCTGCTGCCAGATGAGGCCACCGACGCCGATCTGGATCGCTTCACCGAACAGAACCTCGTCGCGGTCCGCCTCAATTATGTGCATGGTGGTGTGCTTAGCTGGGAGGGCGCAAAAGCCCTCGTCCCGCGCCTAAAGGCCCGCGATCTGCACATCCAGATGCTGCTCAACACCCACAAACACATGGACGAAATCGCAGACGATATCCGCGCCCTCCCCGTGCCGCTCGTGATCGACCATATCGGCTGGCCTGACCTGTCGCTCGGCACCCAGGACCCCGGCTTTCAAACCCTGCTCGCCCTGCTGGCCGACGGCCATGTCCACGTCAAGCTCAGCGCGCTCTACCGCCTCTGCGACGCGCCCTACGATCAGGCCGATCCGTTCGTCGACGCCCTCGTCAAAGCAAACCCCGAACGCCTGCTCTGGGGCTCCGACTGGCCGCACCTGATGCTCGCCGATGCCAAGATGCCCACCGCCGCAACTCTGCTTGATGCCTTCCACCGCGTTGTCACCGACACCGCCACGCGCATCCAGATATTAACCAAGACCCCAGCCAAACTCTTTGGCTTCCCCTCTTGAGGCTGCACCGCGCAGCCCATAGGTTCATCTGACCAAACAACGAGGTCCCCCATGCAGTTCACGCCCCAAATCGCCCATGACGCCGCCCAATCCGGAAGCGCGGAGTTCGGCGATCTACCCGAATGGGACCTCACCGATCTTTACGCATCCCCCGACGCGAAAGAGCTGAAACGCGATATGGATTGGCTGGAAAAAGCCTGCGCCGATTTCGCGAAAGACTACGAAGGCAAGCTGTCAGGTCTCAGCGCTTCCGAGATGCTCGACTGTGTGCTGCGTTACGAGAAGATCGATATGATCGCGGGCCGTATCATGTCGTTCGCGGGCCTGCGCTATTACCAGCAGACCACCGATGGCGAGCGCGCGAAATTCATGTCCGACTGCCAAGAGCAGATCACGAATTTCACAACCCCGCTGGTGTTTTACACGCTGGAGTTCAACCGGATTGATGACGATCATCTGGCCAGCCTGCTGGACGCCAACGCCGATCTTGCGCGCTACAAGCCCGTCTTCGACCGCCTGCGCGCGATGAAACCCTACCAGCTTTCAGACGAGCTGGAAAAGTTCCTCCACGACCAGTCCCCCGTGGTGGCCGCCGCGTGGAACCGCCTCTTTGATGAGACAATCGCAGGCCTCACCTTCACGCTCGACGGCGAAGAGCTGAACATCGAAGGCACGCTCAACCACCTGACCGAACATGACCGTTCCAAGCGCGAGGCCGCGGCCCGCGAACTGGCCCGTGTGTTCAAAGACAACATCGCCATCTTCTCCCGCGTGCACAACACGCTCGCCAAGGAGAAAGAGATCGAGGATCGCTGGCGTGGCATGCCCACCCCGCAAACCGGTCGCCACCTCAGCAACCATGTTGAGCCCGAAGTGGTCGAGGCGCTCCGCAACGCCGTGGTCGCCGCCTATCCCAAGCTCAGCCATCGTTATTATGAGCTGAAACGCAAATGGCTCGGCCTTGATAAAATGCAGGTCTGGGACCGCAACGCACCGCTGCCCATTGAGGATGCAAAGACCGTCGATTGGCCGACCGCCAAGAAAATGGTGATGGACGCTTACAGCAGCTTCGCCCCGGAAATGGCTGATATCGCAGAACCTTTCTTCACCAAAGGCTGGATCGACGCCGCCGTCAAACCCGGCAAGGCCCCCGGCGCTTTCGCCCACCCAACAGTCAGCGACGTGCATCCTTACGTGATGCTCAACTACCTCGGCAAACCACGCGATGTGATGACACTGGCCCATGAATTGGGCCACGGCGTCCACCAAGTTCTCGCCGCTGGCCAAGGAGAACTGCTGTCCTCCACGCCCCTCACGCTGGCCGAAACGGCCTCCGTCTTTGGCGAGATGCTGACCTTCCGCAAGCTGCTGGAAGCCGCCAAAACCAAGGAAGAGCGCAAGACCCTTCTGGCCGGCAAGGTCGAGGATATGATTAACACCGTCGTCCGCCAGATCGCCTTCTACGACTTCGAATGCAAACTGCACGACGCCCGCGCAAACGGCGAACTCACCTCTGACGATATCAACGCGCTGTGGATGTCCGTGCAGGCCGAAAGCCTCGGCCCAGCCTTCGAGTATATGGACGGGTATGAGACCTTCTGGGCCTACATCCCGCACTTCGTCCACTCGCCCTTCTACGTCTACGCCTACGCGTTCGGCGATGGCCTCGTGAACGCGCTCTATGCGGTCTACGAGGAAGGCGAAGGCGACTTCCAGACGAAGTATTTCGATATGCTCAAGGCAGGCGGCTCCAAACACCACAAGGAACTGCTCGCCCCCTTCGGCCTTGACGCCTCTGACCCGAAATTCTGGGACAAGGGTCTGTCGATGATCTCGGGCATGATTGACGAACTGGAAGCGATGGAAGACTAAACCGCCTTGGGGTCGGACAGGGCCGCAACAGCTTTCTTGTCCAACCCCAACCGGTCGGCGTCAAAACCGATGGCGGCCGCGCGTTGCAAGATCTCTTGGATAAACGTCTCGCTGTGAAGCGACACACAATGGGTTGTCAGATACCAATACACAAAACGCATGTAAGATCGGCTCCCTGTCAGCGCCTCTTCCAACGCGGCCGCAAAACTGGGCCCGTCATGGGCGCTTTGCGCAAAGCCGATCAGATCACTTTTCCCGAAGAAAATCGCGGGTTTGCGGTGCAAAAATCCTTCGAATCCGCAGGCAGAGCTGACCGATACAGTCGCCACGCACTGCTCTAGAATGTCGTGCACATTGGCGGCCACCTCGCAGATGTTGACACCCTCGGCGCGCAGAGCGGCCACCTCTTCGACATCGCGGGGATTTGTGTTGAGCGGATGATGCTTCACCACGATCGGCCGCCCCCCTGCACCTTCGGCCACGGCACGGATCATGCGCTCAGACCCCGGGCGCATGGTGCGCCGCGTCAGTCCTGTATCGCCTTGCATGAAGACCGCGATCGCGCCTTCGGGCACAGGCAGTTTTTCGCGCGCCTGATAATAGCGAGAGCTGCGCGTTTTCACAAAATCACGGCGCAAGGCGCGAAAGAACCCCGCGGCCTGCGCCTTGTCGACGTCTGCATGTACGAACGGCACATCCCCGGCGCTGCTCAGGCCCAGGACCCCTTTGGGATCCACATGCCAATACGGGTCCGCATAGGCCAGCGCCGTGTTCAGCACATTCGGCTCTTCGGCAGCGCCATTATGCAGGAAAATCAGTTTGGTCCGGTTGCCCTTGCGCTTGTGCGGCTGCCGCGACAAAGGCAGCATGGTCACATCCGCGCCCAACATGCGCAACTCAAGATCAAGACGCGAATAGAACTTGCCCAGCCCGATTCCGGGCTTTTCCTGCAGTACCTTACGCGGCAGCGTCAGGAAAATCTTGGTCGGGGCGCGGCGTCGCACAGCTGGTGTCGTCAACGCCATCGCCTCTCGCTGTTCCCCTGTTTGACCCACGAAAAAACCTCCCCCGCTTGGCGAGGGAGGCTATCACCGTTTCATCGCGTGAGAAACCGTCAGACGTTGGACATCAGGCCTTTTTCGGCGGCCAGATCGCGCATCCGCTTTTGCAGCTTTTCAAAAGCGCGCACCTCGATCTGGCGGATCCGCTCGCGGCTCACGTCATACTGGCCCGACAGATCCTCAAGCGTGACCGCTTTTTCGGACAGGCGCCGTTGCGTCAGGATGTCCTTTTCGCGCTCGTTCAGCACGTCCATGGCGTCCGCCAGCAATTCCCGCCGCGCGTCCATCTCGTCGCGCTCGGCATAATCGCCAGCCTGATCGGCATCTTCATCCTCAAGCCAATCCTGCCACTGGGTTGCGCCCTCGCCATCGGATCCGATCACCGCATTCAGCGATGCATCGCCGCCCGACAGGCGCCCGTTCATCGAGATGACCTCCTGCTCGGTCACGCCCAGATCGGTCGCAATCCGCTTGACGTTTTCAGGGCGCAAATCGCCATCCTCAAACGCGCCGATCCGGGCTTTTGCCTTACGCAGGTTGAAGAACAGCTTTTTCTGCGCGCTGGTCGTGCCCAGCTTCACCAAGCTCCACGACCGCAGGATATATTCCTGAATCGAGGCGCGGATCCACCACATGGCATAGGTCGCCAGACGGAAGCCTTTCTCCGGGTCAAACCGCTTGACCGCCTGCATCAGGCCCACATTCGCCTCCGAGATCACCTCGGCCTGCGGCAGACCATAGCCGCGATAGCCCATGGCAATCTTGGCGGCTAATCGCAGATGCGAGGTCACCATTTTATGCGCCGAGTCCGTATCCTGATCTTCCACCCAACGCTTGGCCAGCATGTATTCTTCTTCCGGCTCCAGCATTGGGAACTTGCGGATTTCACCCAGATAACGGCTCAGGCCCTGCTCCGGCGACGGTGCGGGAAGTTGTGTGTAATTGGCCATAATGCCCCCCTTTCGGTGCGATGTTTATATCGTTAACATACGATATGGGACTGCATACCATGGTTTACAAGGGTCGCAGCCCCGAGAACTTGAAAAGAATATGTGTCTGCGTGCGGCCCTTGTGAAGTCACGCACACGTGCGCTCACGCACATATGACCCTATATTTCAGAGAGACAGCTTTGATATCAGCGCGGCCATGTCATCAGGCAACGGGGCCTCAAAGCGCACGTTCTCGCCGCTTACAGGATGTTTGAACCCCAAAATAGCCGCATGCAGCGCTTGCCGCTCAAACCCCGCCGCTGCGGCAATCCCCGCCTCTGACAGGGCTTTTGCGTTCAACTTGCGCCGCCCGCCATAGGTCGGATCCCCGATCAACCCGTGCCCCGCATGGGCCAGATGCACCCGGATTTGATGGGTGCGCCCGGTCTCCAACCAGCATTCGACCAAGGCCGCCACCTCAGGCTGCCCGAACCGCTCGACAATCCGCACCCGTGTCACGGCATGCCGCCCACCCTGAAACAGAACCGCTTGCTTTTGCCGATCCGTGCGATGCCGCGCCAGTTGCGTCGTGATCCGCATGATATTGCCCGGCTCAAACGACACGCCTTTGACGCCCCGCACCCGCGGGTCATTGGCATCCGGCACGCCGTAACATACCGCGCGATAATAGCGCTCCACCGTATGTTTCTCGAATTGCGCCGCCAGCCTATGATGCGCCGCGTCCGACTTGGCCACTACCAGCAACCCGCTGGTTTCCTTATCAATCCGGTGCACGATACCGGGCCGTTTCATCCCACCCACGCCCGACAGATCCTCACCGCAATGATGCAGCAGCGCATTGACCAGCGTCCCCGAGGGCGTGCCGGGGGCCGGATGCACGACCATGCCCGCAGGCTTGTTGATGACGATCAGGTCCGCATCCTCAAAGACCACGTCCAGCGGGATATCCTCCGGCCCGATATGGCTCTCTTCGGCCACCGGCACCTCGATCACCACCTCGGCCCCCTCGCCGACCTTGGCGCGCGGGTCGCTCACCACAACCCCGTCCACCGTCACAGCACCTTTCTCCAACAACGCCGCGATGCGCGAGCGGCTCAAAGCCGCCTCCTCTGGCACATCGCGCGAAAGGGCTTTATCAAGCCGCTTGGGCGGATCGGCTGCGATCCGGAACGTAACGGATTGGCGCGTCATGGATCAGGCTCCGCTGCCGGAGAAAGAACCGGCAAATCTCAGGTTTCTGCGCATCCTCGTGACGGTGCTGACCGCGACGATGATTTTGGGCGTTCTAGCGATCATCGTCTTGCTTGTCATGCGCTTACAGCAACCCGCCCCTCTGGCGCTGCCCGATCAGCTCACCCTACCTGACGGCACCACTGCCACGGCCTTCACGCAAACCGATGACTGGATCGCGATCATCACCGATGACAACCGCATCGTCATCTACGAACGCAACGGCACCTTGCGCCAAACCATTCAAATCGATTGAGAGGGAAAGAATGGTACCGCCTCCCCGGCTCGAACGGGGGACCCCTGGTTCCACAAACCAGTGCTCTAACCAACTGAGCTAAGGCGGCACGCTATCCTTGCTTCACATATAGCGAAACTGCGCGGCGTATAGCAATGTTTCTGTGCGGCTTGCAACGGCGAAAATGCACGAAATGCACAGACCACAGCACGCTTGTTGCACAGCCTCAAACCCATTACCCCTAACAGGATGCAAAGCTCCATTGTCGCAAAATTGCTGAAGGTGCTCACAATCATCAGCGAGACACGTCGACCGCTGACATTCTCGGAAATCGTCGCCAAAAGCGGCATGAACAAAAGCACCATCCACCGCATTCTTGCGATCTGCACGCAGGAAAATCTGGTCCAGTTCGACAAAGAGCGCAAAATCTACCTGATCGGCGGCAAGGTCTTTGACCTCGTCCGGCATGCCTATAGCGGCTACGACATTCAGGCGATCGCGCTGGACGAGATGACGCGCGTACATGCCAAGCTGGATGGCAGCGTGACAATCGGCATCCCCAGCGGGCTTGAGGTCGTCTATCTGCGCATTCTGGAATCGAATTATGCCCTTGGCACGATCCAGCGCCCCGGCATGCGCGAACCTGTGCATTGCTCAGCCTCAGGCAAGGCGCTGATGGCGTTTCTGCCCGATAAGGTGATTGATGCAAAGCTCGCAGGCTACACGTTCGAACGCTTCACCGAGCGGACGATCACCAATCTGCCCACCTTCAAGCACGCCTTGAACGAAGTCCGCGCCGCAGGTTTCGCGTGGAATGACCGCGAAGAGCTTGAACACCTTGTCGGTCTCTCAGCCCCGGTGTTCAACTACCTCAGCGAGCCGATTGCCGTGTTGAACATCTGGACAGTCCACGCCCGTCACAGCCTGCCTGAAATTTTGCCATGGGCCGACACGCTGAAAGAAGCCGCAAGCAACGTCAGCGCCCTGATCGGGGGGAGCCCGCCGCAAAGCGGAACGCTTCAAGCGGATTGATCGAGGCTGCAATGCGCGCGGTCTTCAAAACCGCCGCCTGTTAAGGCTAGTCTTACCACATCCCGCACAAGGGTGCGGCTGAAACGAGAGGCCCCAGCATGATTGGTTATGTCACCGTCGGCGTTGACGACATCGCCCGCGCACGACGTTTCTACGATGCGTTCCTGCCCGCCCTCAATTTTGACATGACCGAAGGGCCCGAGGGCTTAAGCTATGTGCTGCCCGTGCAGCCGGGGCAAACGCCAGTTCTGCCGGATTTCTATGTAAAGCCAACCTTCGACGGGCAGCCGGCATCGGCAGGAAACGGCACTATGATCGCCTTCGACGCGCGCAGCCAAAAGCAGGTCCGCACGCTGCATGCCGCTGCTCTTGCCGCAGGCGGGTCCGACGAAGGCGCACCCGGCTTTCGCGCCGCTTACGGCCCTCACTTTTATGTCGGTTATCTACGTGACCCACAGGGCAACAAGATCGCGCTCTTTTCAAACGATCCGAACGAACCCGGACGCGACGGATAACGCGCACAACGCCCTGTCACGGATCAGGCATCCCCTTCATCCAGCCACGCAAAACGCAGCATTCCGGGGCCGTGCTATGCCAATGGAAGGCACATGGGCACTGACAAAAAGCAAGCGTGTTGCGCAAGATCGCATCACCCATTGTTTTGTAATCCAAAACCAAAATTTTCAGAATTCGGAACCAGACAGTTTCGCACACCTTCGAGCGAATGATTCCCCACCTGCGGCCCCCATGCACAATTGCGGGCCACGAACATGCAAACTCTTCACACTCTGCATGCAAAGCAGGTCAGTAAGGCGCCGTTTGCACTTCAATCAGGCAGTTACGGCAGAATGCGTTTGCCTTTGAGCGCTTGAAAGAATTGAATTGACGCAAGAATGATTCCAAAATTAGTCTTAGGTAACAAAAATAAAGTTTCGAAATACGGAACTTGCCTGAGAATAAGAAGTAACCAACGGGAGAACCCTTATGATGAAGAAAACAACAGCGGGCTTTGTGGCTGGCGCAGTGATGGCGATGTCCTCGACATCCGCGTTTGCAGCAGGTCACGGTGAAATCACGGTCGGCTACTTCCTCGAATGGCCGATGCCATTCCTGGCTGCAAAAGCCTCCGGCGCCTATGACGAAGCGCTCGGCATGAAGGTCAACTGGGTCTCCTTCGAGACCGGCACCGCTATGTCGGCCGCCATGGCCTCCGGCGATGTGCAGATCTCGGTCAGCCAAGGTGTGCCGCCTTTCGTGGTCGCATCTTCCGGTGGTCAGGACATTCAAGTCGTGGACGTGGCTGTCAGCTACTCTGACAACGACAACTGCGTCGTCTCCGCCGGCCTTGAGATCGACAAGGACAGCGCAGGCGAACTGGCTGGCAAGAAAGTCGCCGTGCCGCTCGGCACTGCTGCCCACTATGGCTTCCTGCGCCAGATGGATCACTTCGGTGTGCCCCTCGACAGCCTGCAGGTCGTCGACATGGCGCCGCCTGAAGGCGCGGCTGCCCTCAGCCAGGGTGCCGTTGATTTCGCATGCGGCTACGGCGGTGGTCTGGGCCGGATGAAAGAATACGGCAACGTCCTGCTGACCGGTGAAGAAAAAGAAGAGCTCGGCATCCTCGTCTTCGACGTGACCTCCGCACCGGCCTCTTTCATCGCTGAAAACGGCGACGTGATGGCCAAGTTCCTCGCTGTCACCGCAGACTCGAACGCCGCCTACAATGCAGGCGTCACCGACGAGATGATGCAGACCATTGCAACAGAAGCCGGTATGGATCTGGAAGACGCAAAAGCCTCCATCTCGACGATGAAGTTCCCTGGCGTCGACGATCAGCTGTCCGAATCCTGGCTCGGTGGCAACGCCGCGACCTTCATGAAAGGCGTCGCAGACGTCTTCGTGGAAGCAGGCTCCATCGACAGCGCGCTCGACAGCTACGAGGATGCGGTCAACACCGGCCCGCTCTCGGCAGCCCAAGGCATGTAAGCCAAACCTGAAAAGGCCCGAAGCCCCCGCTTCGGGCCTTTTTTCTGACGCCTCCGCGCGTCACCAAAACCAACCAACCCAACGCGCTGCAGGGTCACCCCTGACAGACACGCCGTCACAGGCGGACAATAGGTGGGCACACGATGACCGGACTATCCATTCAAAATCTCTCCATGCGCTTCGAGCTGCCCAATGGCGGCGCAGTGCAGGCGCTGCAAGACGTCTCGCTTGACCTCAAAGAAGGCGAGCTGCTCAGCGTCCTCGGCCCTTCGGGTTGCGGCAAGACAACATTGCTGAACATCGTGGCAGGCTTTCTGGCCCCCACCGAAGGCAAGCTGGTCATGAACGGCCACGAGGTCCACGGACCCGACGCCGAACGCGGCATGGTCTTTCAGCAAGGCGCGCTTTTCGAATGGATGAGCGTGCGCGAGAACGTCGCCTTCGGCCCGTCGATGAAAGGCATGCCCAAAGGCGAGAAGGCCGAGATCGTAGATCACCTGCTCGACGTGGTTGGCCTGCAGGACTTCAAGGAAAAAGCCATCTACGAGCTGTCCGGCGGTATGCAGCAACGCGTCGCCCTTGCCCGCTGCCTTGCCAATGATCCCGACGTGATCCTGATGGACGAACCGCTGGGCGCGCTTGACGCGCTGACCCGCGAGAAGATGCAAAGCCTTGTGCTCAAGCTCTGGAAAGAGACCGGCAAGACGATCATCCTCATCACCCACTCGGTCGAGGAAGCCCTACTTTTGGGCGAACGCCTCATCGTCATGGCCCCCCGTCCCGGCCGCATCCATACCGAATACCGCCTGCCCTTTGCCGAACTTGGCGTCGGCGCAGACCTGCGCGAGGTCAAGAAACACCCTGATTTCGGTCCCAAACGCGAAGAGATCCTTTCGATGATCTGGGACATGGAAGAGGAAATCATGGGCCGCACGGAGGACGCAGCATGATCCCTCTGCTCATCTATGTCGGCATCTTCATCGCCGCCTTCTTCATCGTCACCAAAGTCGTGCAAAAGGCCGTCCCCCAAGACTACACGTCGCTCAAAACGGTGACCTTCGGCGATGAAAGCGCCGTGCGCCCCAATCGCGCCGCAGGCATCATCTCGATCCTGACGATCTTCCTGCTCTGGGGCATCTTCACCGGCTCGTCGCTCCTGCCCGGCTTCCTGCATGCTCCCGGCCCGTTCGAGGGCACCGCCAGCTTCACCTACACCGCCGAAGCAAACGGCGACACGGACGACGCCGACGTCACCGTCATCGTCCACCCGCGCGAGGTCGACACCGACGCGCCCGAGGTCGACCCCGGCGACGGTTTCGCCAAGAACGACGCCACCACCGTCGCCCAATGGCGCACCGGCCTCATCAACGTCGACCGCAATGACGACATCACCAAAGGCGACGGCGCTCAGGTGATCGCCATCAACGGCGAGGCCATCGCGCCCGGTGAAACCGTCTATGTCGATGGCGGCTCTATTACGCTGACCGACAAAGGCACACCCAACTTCGAGCCGACCCGAGGCTGGCAGATGGAACCGCTCTACCTGCCCGCCCCCGAAGAGGTCTGGACGCGCACGCTCTCCATCGCCTCCGAGGGCTTCCGCAACTTCACCCTGGTCGAGCATCTCGGCTACTCGCTCTTTCGCGTCGTCGTGGGCTTCCTACTGGGCGCGCTGGTCGGCATCCCACTGGGCTACGCGATGGGCCTTAGCAACTGGTTCCGCGGCTGGTTCGACCCCATCGTCGAATTCATGCGCCCCGTGCCACCCTTGGCCCTGATCCCGCTGGTCATCATCTGGGCGGGCATCGGAGAAACCGGCAAGATCATTCTTCTGTTCCTCGCCGCCCTCTGGATCATGGCCATCGCCGCGCGCTCCGGTGTCTCCGGCGTGAAAATCTCTAAGGTTCACGCGGCTTATTCGCTGGGCGCCAGCAAGGCGCAGATCATGCGCCACGTCATCATCCCCAATTCCCTGCCGGAGATTTTCACCGGCGCACGGGTTGCGATGGGCGTCTGCTGGGGCACCGTTGTGGCCGCCGAACTGGTCGCCGCCGAACAAGGCGCTGGCATGATGATTATGACGGCGTCCAAGTTCCAGAACACCGATATCGTCATCATGGGCATCATCCTGATCGGCGTCATCGGCTTCGGCATCGACATGCTGATGCGCTGGGCCGAACGGCTGCTGGTGCCTTGGAAAGGCAAAGGCTGATCGGACCGCCACCTTTTGAGAAAACAAACCGCCCGCCCTCACCCGGCGGGCGGTTTTGCGTCGGGCAACTGCGTGCCTGATTGCAAACACGGCAGAGGCGTCGCTATGCGGGACAGTGCGCCCCTTCGCTGCGGTTGCGCAAATGTCCGTTTAGTCTGATCGCGACATCTTCTGCCTTGAGCATCTAAACATATTTGCGACCCTTTGATAAAATTTAGCTGCTTGGTTAGAAGACCAACCGCGCTTCATGCGATTTCACGGATAGTCTGGCAGCAGTGTAGGGCGCGCGGCCAGTTACAGTCGCCAGTTCAGGGAACAATTCGAGCAATTCATCGAACACACCCTCTGCATCATCGGTATCAATCATATCTCCCGGCTGGAAGCTCTCGGTCCAAGCGTTGTCCACAAGTAGGATTTCGTGCTGATCGAACATGACATGGATGTAGGTGACGCCGTCTTCGGCTTCTACCTGATCCAAACCCGGTTTGTGGGTCATGTGCTTGGCTTTGACCAGAACCTCTTCCTCCCCAAGCCAGAGTTGCGTGGCGCTGTTTTCGATCAGCATCCTGTGCTGCGGGGAGACACGCATATCGCGATCCGGCACTGACGGCGCAATACTGTCCTTACGGATCAGGATTGGCTTAAGGTACGGGGACTGTTCCAGCGCACCCGCGCAGACGAACTTTTTGCCAATCCAACGCACTGCTTGCGGTCCATGATCCCGTGTTTCCACTAAATCCCCGACCTGCAAGTCTTCGACAGCCACCGTGCCGCCTGGTATCGCCACCATGCTACCCGGTGTGAAACAGGGCACGATGTTCTCGATATTGGTGAACGTCGCCGTGGAGCCATCGGAGAATGTGACAGTACCGTTTTCCGGATTGCCACCGTCGAACACAACTGTTGCGCCGAAGTCGTTCAGGATCAGCGTGTCGTTATCGTCGCCGCCTTCACCGCCATCGACAACGTCGCCCGCGCCGATAAAGATTGTGTCGGCGTCATCTCCACCATCAATCGTATCGGCACCTGTGCCACCGTCGATGACGTCCTCGCCCGCACCGCCGGTGATGACATCGTCGTTGCTGGGGTCCTGGGCTGTGCTAACGACAAGATTGTCGATGCCATAGCTTTCGTTGTTGATGTTAGCCGACAGGTTGGCTCCAAAGCCAAGTGTGACCGATGCGCCTGGGTCTTGAACGGTAACCCGAACCGGGTGGATTTCATCGTCGTTGGCCGCGAAACCAAGGTTCGCAGGCGTGCCAGCTCCAATCTCAATCGTAACCTCGCGCCCGTCAGCAAGGATTGCCGTGGTTGAGTACGAGTCTGCATTCGCATCATCAAAACTGTCGACGAATACTTCTTCACCATCGATAAAGATCGAGAAGGTATCGCCGCCACCGTCCCAGCTGTCCAACTCGTAGAAGTCGAACTCAAAGATCGCGTAGTCAGCGGTTGGATCAACCGAGAATGTCTTTGAGACATCCTCCGCTCCCCCGCTGTCGCCCAAACGGCCAAGGAACTCGGTGAAGCCAGCACCGCCATCGGTTGTGGTGTTGTCAGTCCAGCCCGTTGCGCCGCCTTCAAAATCTTCGGTGCTCTCAATGACCGGATCAGCGGAGCCATCGGCGGCATCGCCAAAGATCGTATCATTGCCGTCGCCGCCGTCGATAGTGTCTGCGCCCGACCCGCCCTGGATGGTGTCATCGCCACCTTCACCAAAGATAATGTCATCGCCGGACTCGCCGTCGAGATTATCGTTTCCTGCGCCATCATTCAGGCCAGGTTGCGTGAGTGGCGGATAGCTGGCCAGATCGACAGCACTGCCGCCAGTGTCTGGGCCTGAGATCGTGCCACTGAGTGTGTTGCCGCCATTGTTCTCAAAGTAGATGATTTCAATGAGGTGATCGCCGGGTGGCAGCGTGATCGTGCCGGAGGCTGTGGCCGTGCCGTGCAACCCATCATTATCGACAACTTCGACGCCATTGATGAAGACTTTCGAGCCATCATCTGACGAGGTAGAGAATGTGTAGGTGCCACCGGTTGTGACCGTTAGTTCACTGCTGAACTTCAGCGCAAAGTCGTCTGCCGTGTCATAGTCGGTGGGCGTGATTGAACTGGCAACGCCCGTGGTCGTCGGGGTTGCTGTGTTGTCACGGCCTCCATTGTCTGTGAAGCCTGCATCTGCAAGGTTGGTCGGGTTTCCGGTCGGGTCGAGATCATAGTATTCATAAACCCACGGGTCTTCGCCTGATCCCCCGGTGCCGTCGGGAGAGGAAGGCAACACAGCCGTATCGCCGTAAATTTCATCGTCGCCTGCACCACCCAGAACCGTATCGTTGCCGTCACCAGCAAGAATGATGTCATCTTGAGGCCCTTCGCCGGGCAGGATTTCATCGTTGCTATCGACAAAATCACCATCCGGATCAGCGGTGTAACTTGCGTCGATCAGATCGTCGCCGGTCGTGCCTTCGACATAGCCATCAAGGTTCTGATTAATGACATTTTCGATGTTGCTGAAGTTCAGCGTTGAGCCGTCATTGAATGTAACGACACCCTGTTCGGTCTCAAAGGCAACGTCAGTTCCAAACTCATCCTGATACTGGATCGAGGCAACATCGCTGACAAGGAGCGTATCTGTGTCTCCATCGCCTGCGTCTTCACCACCATCAACGGTGTCAGACCCGTTTGCGAAGATCGTATCGTCACCAGTACCGCCAGTGATCGTGTCTCCAAAGTTTGGATCGCTCGCGCCTGCTGCGCCGCCAGTCGCGTCGTCATTGGCGATGATCGTATCCTCGCCCGCGCCGCCATCAAGCGTATCTGGGCCGTCTCCGCCGGTTAGGGTGTCATCACCCTCTCCGCCTGACAGGTCGTCTGATCCGGTGCCGCCAGACAGGGAGTCGCTACCCGACCCACCATCCAACGTATCATTACCGGACCCACCGGTGATCGTATCATCGCCAGACCCGCCGCTCGCAACATCGTCACCTTCGCCACCGTCAATGCTGTCATTGCCCCAGTCGCCGGACAGCGTGTCGTCGCCCAGACCACCCGTCAGTGTGTCGGCACCAGCGCTGTCAAAGACCAGCGTGGACCCATCTGCGGGCGCTTCATAAAGCTCAAGGATATCGCCGGTTTCCGGGTCAAGAAGAACCCAGTTTGTCTCAGTCGTGGAGGCAGGGGCGAAACTTGCGCCAGCCGGGATCGTGATGACAGGAACGACGGTGCCAGTATCATCAATCCGCGCTAGTTCGACGGCATAGGGTGATTGGTTGTCAAAGGTGACAGAGGTGGCCGTGCCCGTTGCTCCGGACGCAAAATCGGCAGGGTTAATTGCCAGCTGGTCGCCGAAGATCGTATCGTCTCCAGCGGCCCCATCGAGGATATCATCGCCCTGATCGCCGTGGATCAGATCGTCATCGGTCTCGGATGCCGTAAAGTGTACATCTGTGATGTAAGCAAGCTGACCATCCGTCGAGCCATTCTCATAAACGACCTCGAAGCTCGCGATTGGCCCAGCGACTTCCACAAGAACAGATCCGTTAGCATCTGCCTGATTGTCGTTGCCCGCGCCACCCGAGACAGTTTGACCGCTGACCGTGTCATTGCCAGACGCCGTGAGCGCGACAGGGACCGGATTGCCATCAGCATCAAATGCATTGACCGTGAGAACGTCCTGCCAGCCTTGGCTGTCGATATCGTTGATCCGGAAGCTGACGGTATCCAGAGCGACGTCTGAAGAGAAGTTGACGGTGGCCACGTCAGGGGCACCATCCCCGCCTAAAGCCAGAGCTGAGTTCGTGGCAAATGGCTCCCCAGCGCCTGCATCAACGAATTGCGTTGAGGTGTCGATATCCGCGCCAGTCAGGCCACCATCATCGGTGATCGAGACGGTGATATTGGCGATCCCGGTATCCTGCGTGAAGCCCCCCGACACGTCAGCGCCGCTTCCCTGTGCGACCCAGCTTAGATTCTCAGAGGCCGAAGTGAGCGTCGCGGGGCCACCGGAGACGACATCATCGCCCTGACCGGCATAAACTGTGTCGTCGCCTGTGCCCGCCTGAATGTTGTCTTCGTCACCCGTGGTGCCGAGAGTTCCGTCGTTATTGTCAACTTGCTCCAGGTTCTGATCGACATAGGAACTGTCGATAATGTCCGAGCTATCCGTACCAGAGACAATTCCATCCGGTCCACCATTCACAGTGAGCGTCTCAATGCCGGTGAACGTCGCCGTCGATCCGTCATTGAAAGTGACGGTGCCGTTTTCGCTGTCGGTGGGATCAAAAGTGACAAAATCGACGTCATCGACAATCAACTCATCATTGGTGTCCGTGCCGGTTTCGCCACCGATGACGACATCGCCGCCATTTGCAAAAAACGTGTCGTTATCTGCGCCGCCATCGAGCGTGTCCGCGCCTGTACCACCGGTCAGGGTATCGGAACCGCTTCCGCCTGTGATGTTGTCGTCACCGGTGCCGCCGGTCAGGATATCAGCGCCGTCACCACCATCGATGATGTCATTGCCTTCACCACCATCAAGCGTGTCGGCACCAGCGCCACCGGACAGGTCGTCGTTTCCCGTCCCGCCGGTGATTGAGTCACTACCATCACCACCGATCAGTGTGTCGTTGCCTGACCCGCCATCGATAGTGTCATTGTCCGCGCCGCCGTCAATGACGTCGTTGCCAAAGCCACCGGACAAGGTGTCATTGCCGTCCTCACCAAAGATTGTGTCATCGTCGGTTGGTACCGCTTCAAAATGGACATCGCTGACATAGAGCAATTGCCCGCCCGCTCCGGCATTCTCATAGATGATCTCGATCCGTGCAACGGGACCGGCGACAGACACCAGAACAGACCCCTGAGGATCGGTTGTCCCCGTTGAAGAGGGTCCGGCGGTGACGGTGTTTCCACTGACCGTGTCATCGCCCGCAGGGGTCAACGTGACCGAGACCGGATTACCATCGGCATCAAAGGCGTTGACAGTCACGACGTCCTGCCAGCCGCCTTGGTCGATATCCTGGAGGCGGAAGGAGACATTCTCCACTTCGTCAGCAAGGCCGGAGCCGCCCACAGCGGAGAAGTTTAGATCAGTTGTCCAAGCCGTGCCGGTGCCATTCGAGCGCAGGTCGAGGCCGGAATTGGTCGCAAAGGGTTCACCCGCTTCCGTATATTGCGTGCCGGTTTCGACTGTCGCGGTCGTACCGGGCCCGCCATCGACGAAGCTGACGGCTACATTGACGCCGCCAGTATCCTGCGTGAAGCCCCCGGACAGGTCGGTGTTGTTTCCGCCTTGGGCCGTCCAGTCGAGGAACAGATCGGTATTGGTGAGCGTCGGGGAACCACCGTCTACGACATCGTCACCGCCACCGGCGTTGATCGTGTCATTGCCCGCACCGCCGGTGATGTCATCGGCATCTGCTGTGCCATTCAATGTGTTGTCGGTTCCGTCACCGTTGATCGTCGCCATTACCCGTTACCCCAATTGTCTCTAGCCACTCGGATCAGTGGCTGTTGTTCAAAGCGCATGTGGGGATCAAAAAGGGCAGCGAAGTGGCGCCCGCATGAAATATGTAGGATTTATGACAGCACCAGTCTCAATTTTTGAAAAACTGGGAGCCTCTTGGGTATTTAGGCCAGTTTTAGGGCGCCTGGTTAGCAACTGCATCCGGATTTGGCGATCAACTCATAGGTTTGATTTTCATCAAAACCTGACGGCAGAAGCAGATAGCTTTGCGCGTCGCTGTCGCGGTTCGTGATATAGCGGCAGATCAACAATGTACCCTGGCGGGACATAAGCGTGAGGTTGATCGATGTTCCAATTACAAAGTAGGCCGATCCAACGTCGATATCCGACGCGATCTTTACTGAGTTGCAGCACCCTTCATCCAGCGTATCGGCAGACGCCATGTTTCCGCTGGCTCGAAACGACCACCCGTCACCTTCGACCAGATCAGTTGCCGACCGAAGGTGTTCGCGCTCCATAACCCCGAACTGAACCTGCACGTCCGCGAGGGCCATCAACTGAAATGGATGATTGTCATTGGCAGATGGTGAGTGACGTTGAACATCGACTTTACCAAACGAAGGCGGAAGACACCCAAGGGCGGTTCCATGCTTCTGCGGAATACTTTGAGCCGTATTGATCACGTTTTGCATTGCCTCACCCCGCCGCTTTCGCGCGGTCTTTGACGCGGGCTAAGCTTGAACTTGGGCGAATTTATGTTGACGGCTCAACTTTTTCGCGTCGGCACTGAAGCTGACATTCGCCGCATCACAGAAAGTTGGAGCTTTGGGCTCGAAACAGACCTTCGCTGCGTCACGACATGTGTAGGATATGCGCGCATTCCTGATGTCCCAACCCGCCCCAGACGCGATAAAACCTTAATATTTCATAACTTTACCGCCCGAACGTATTATGTTCACTTTCAAAAAACTCTTGCCAAGTAAAACAAGACCAGCCCCCTCAAAACCCCGGTTTCGCATGCGAAACCACCGGGTCGCTTACAGCGAAATCTCCCACTGCTCCTCAGTCAAATCCCGCCCGAAACTGTGCACTGGAACACGGCTCACCCGCGTAAACCCGTGACGCGCATAAAGCGCGCAGGCCGCCTCATGCTCCGCATGGGTCCAAAGCTGCATGCGCCTGTATCCGGCCTCCCGCGCGAACCCCATGCATGTCTCCAGCAACCGCCGCCCCAGCCCTAGCCCGCGCGCCTCCGGCACCAGCAGGAACAACCGCAGTTTGGCCGTCTCAGCATCCAGCCGGACGCAAAAGATGCTGCCCAATCGCGTTTCCCCATCCCACGCGATCCAGCCCCGCTCGCAATCCGGGTCATGTTTCGCAACGAAACCCCCCAGTATATCCTCCACGAGCGGCGCAAACGTCTCATCAAACCCCTCATCGCGGCCATAAAGCAGCCCATGCTGGCGAACCAACCAAGGGGCATCGTCAGGGGCAAAGGGGCGTATCTCGACAGTCATACCCCACGCTACCCATCTTGCACCCGCCTCCGCAATCGCCTATCTCGACCCCGCATCAACGGAGGCTCCCATGGGCATCGACACCGAACGCGACATCGAGGCAAACCTGCAAATCGGCCCGACCGACAAAGGCATGGTGCGCCTTTATGTGGAAGCCACAGGCGGCATCGAAATCCCCATGGATTTTGACCCGGATGAAGCGCGCGACATCGCCGAAGAACTCCTCGCCGCCGCCAAAGCCGCCGAGGCCGTCAAACGGTGAGCCGCTGGGCCGCTGCCCTTCTCTCCCCCATCCTGATCCCGCAGGCCGCATGGGTCATCGCCCGCGCCACCCGCCTGCCAGAGGCCGCCGGTCCACGCATGGGCCGTCTTGGCACCGGCCCCCGCCTGCGTCTGCTTATCATCGGCGACAGCTCTGCCGCCGGGGTCGGCGTAACGCATCAAGACGAAGCCCTCTCCGGGCATCTGACCCGGCACCTCGCCCAGAGTCACACCGTCGACTGGCAGCTCATCGCCAAGACCGGGGCCACCACCGCCTCAACCCTCGCGCATCTGCGTGCGCGTGACCCGATCCCTGCGGACGTCGCAGTCCTGATCCATGGCGTCAACGACACCACGCGCCTCGTCCCCGCACAGCGCTTCATCGCAAATCAACGTACGCTGGTTTCGCTGCTGAACCTTCGCTGGAACATCCCCCGCGTCTTGCTCTGCGCGGTGCCGCCCGTGGGTCATTTCCCGCTGCTGCCGCGCCCCTTGCGCACGCTTCTGGGCCTTCACGCAACGCGGCTCGACACCGCCCTGCAAAGCGCTTTTCCGAACGGTCATGTTCCCTTCGACATGCCAATGGACACGTCCATGATGGCCCCCGATGGGTTCCACCCCGGACCGCAAATCTATCGTGACTGGGCCGCATTGCTCGCCGCGCGGATCACGCAGCAGCCCGTGTAGGCCACGGCTCAATACGAATAAGGCGCCACAAAATCCGGGTCCCGCATCCCTTGCAACCGCAAGGCCGCGGTGCGCGCAAACTTCTGCATCATGACCTTACGCCGCGCCGGTGCCAGCTTGGTCTCTGGACCCATCCGCAGGATCTCCGCATCATAACCGTCGGCCATGATAAGCCCGGTATCCAGCGGCAAAAGCTCGGACGGGAAGGCCTCGTCCACAGCCCAGAAATAGCGGTCGCACCACTCCAGATAGCCCTGCCATTTCTGATCCCCCATGAAATCGGCCCGCGAGGATTTGCATTCGATAATCCAGACCTCCCCCTTGGGCCCAATCGCCATCACATCCACCCGCAAGCCAGAGGTCGGCACCAGTTCCTCAACCGTCACGAAATCATGGCTGCGCAGATGCCGACACACGCCCCGCGCCAACAACTGGCCGGGTTTCGCTGCGAATGAGGGGGGCAAATCATCCATGCATTAACTATGAACGAAACGCGAACAAAAGCAAGGTCAGGTCTCGCCACTGTGACCAAAGACACCCCTAAACCACCGCCCCGGTCGGGTTTGAAGCCATTGCACAGCGTCAAGAGCACCCTATTTCTGGTTCAGAACAGAGGAGACGACGCGATGAAGAAACCTACCCTTGCCGCTGTGTTAGCTCTGACATCCATCGCCACCCCCAGCTACGCGCAGGGCGCGCCCGATGCCTGCCTCGCCGACGAGCGGGATTTTGGCGCGCTCGTGTCCTCGCTAGAGGCCGAAGGCTGGACCGCAATTGCGCCGGGTGAGACGATTCCTGCGAAGACGGTTGAAAGCCTCGCCCTGGCGCGGACCGTCTTTTACGCAACAACCGACCGCGGGGGCGCGTCGCTTGAAGAAATCATGCAGCTTCAGCGGCGCACAGTGCCGGGGTTTGCCCGCCGTGCCGACACCGATCTTGCCAAGGTGCGTGTGCTCACGCGCGGGGATGACGCGATGACCATGCATTGGATGCTGCCCCAAGCCGGTCGCTGGGGCATCGTGGAAGTGATCTGCCGCATCTCCAGCTCCGAAGGGACACCCGCCGCGGGCACTGAGGAAGGCTTTACAGATGCCAATATGGAAACTCTCGCGGACGAGCCCCTGCGCCGCATGGGTGTCGTGGCGCTAGAGCCTGCCTTACTTGCAGAGCTGACGACCGACGCAACCACGCGCGAGATTATCGAGACCGTTTCGGTATTGCCGCCGCTGGAGGAGTAGATGGGGGGGGGTCATACACCGCGACACCCCAGCAAAGGTTGATAGGGCGCGCGATGCTTAGGTCAGGAAAGGCGCTGTCTTGAGCGTGGTCAGTTCGCCACCCGCGAAACGGACGATCCGCAGCGCCTCGATCTGCGCGCGGATCGGAAGCTTAATGGCGTGCCTCACGTCGACTCGTTCGGCATCCTCTCGCCTGTCGTAACTCGCAACGGTCATATGAGGTTGGAACGGGTGGGCGGTGCTGAGACACGCGCGATGCGGACCGTCATAGAGTTGCGTGTGCAACGACGTCAGATCCTCCCGTCCTGCGCCACAGAGCAGAAAGATTTTGTGCTTCTTTTCAAAGGGATCAAACTCAATCACGTAGCTGTCGAATGAGACCGAGAGTGCGCAGCGGTGCTGGGTCGCGATCTCAACCAGGTCGGCAATACCGGGCAAATACGCCTCGGCTACGCCAAAAACGAGAGTGATGTGAGGCGGGACAAGCGCGGCTCTAAGCGGCTCATGTCTTGCGCGAAACTCTGCGATCTGTTGGGCGCAAGAAGGCGCGAAGCTTGGATATGCCAGCACGTAAATCATAGCGAGAGACTGGCGTGCAGGGCGCGAAATCTCAAGAGGTGCAACGCCCCACAGGGCGGGCTGGCATGGCCTCTAACGCCCCCGATCACCGCTTCCCATAATACAACCCCACGACATGCTCAGCTTCTGCAAAGAACAGCCAGCGGGAGGCCAAAGCGCCTGCGATGTGGCTGATGGCGGCGAGGCCGACGGTGACGTAGTTCACGCCAAGCCACAGCAAGACCACAGGCAGGATCACCATCAACCCCAGAGAAATCGCGCGCAGGGTTTGGGCGTGTTTGCGGCCCACCTGGTGCACCATTTCGCGCAGCAGGTAGTTGGTGCCGGTATGCGGGGATTCGAAGTGGCGGACGGTGCCGATACTGCCGAGGCCGGTGGCGGTTTGCTGGGTGGAGCCTGCTAGTTCGAACCGACCATCCCCCAGTATCCAGGCGACGATTTGCAGCAAGCCTGCAAGGACGAGGAAGGCCAGCGTGAAAACGATCTGCCCTGCCAGCAGCGCACCTCCGGCAAGCGAGAGCGTCACGAACAGCGCGGGCGTGGTCCAGCTGTTCCAGCGCGGCACGGTCTTGAGTTGCCCGTAGATCATCGAGGTGGCGAACACCGTGGCGACCGACAAGAGGCTGCCAAGCAAACCAAGAGTGCTGAGCTTGGTGTTGAAGAACACGAGGCCGGCCCCATAGATGCCCATCACGAGAAGGGTCGCGACCGAAAGACAAGCCTCCCGGCTGAGCCATGAGCTGCGCCACTGGGTGAAGGCTTTGAGCGCGCGTTGGGGGTTGCCAAGGTGGAAGGCAGAGGAGGCAAGACCGATCACGGCCAGCAGGTAAGCCACTGTAAAATAACCGAAAGCCACGCCGCCGAAGACGGTGGGGATGCCAAGGCCGAGGAAGGTCAGGAGGCCAAAGCCGAGGCCCGAGAGCACGGTGAAAACGATGATGGAGGGGGCGGGATGCATCTTATTTGCCTCCGACTTTGCCGAGGGTCCGGTCGAGCCAGCCCAGCAGGCCATCAGCCTCGGGCGCGACGGGTTCGAGGAGCGGGGCGAGGATGTCGACCTCTTCCCAAGTATCCTTGGGACGCGGCGGCAGATATTTGTTCACGGGGCTGGTGCCTTGCTCGGGCATCAGATCCATCCCGCCACGCTCAGCCACCAACTGGCTGACATCGCTGTCAGGATCGCCCAGATCGCCGAAATGGCGCGCACCCGCGGGGCATGTGCGCACGCAGGCAGGCTGGCGGTCTTCCTCGGGCAGGTTTTCATTGTAGATGCGGTCGACGCAGAGGGTGCATTTCTTCATCACGCCTGCGGCTTGGTCCATCTCGCGCGCACCGTAGGGGCAGGCCCAAGCGCAGAGGCCGCAGCCGATACAGTCGGTCTCGTTAACCAAGACGATACCGTCTTCGACGCGCTTGTAGCTGGCCCCGGTGGGGCAGACGGTGACGCAGGGGGCGTCGTCACAATGCAGGCAAGATTTGGGGAAGTGGATCAGCTGGGCGGGGCCTTCCGTTGGCTGCACTTCGTAGCTGTGCACGCGGTTGAGAAAGGTTCCCGAGGGATCGGCGCCGTAGGGGTCCTGATCGGAGAGCGGCGCGCCGTAGTTTTCGGTATTCCAGCCTTTGCAGGAGACCACGCAGGCGTGACAGCCCACGCAAGTGTCCAGATCAATGACAAGGCCGAGCTTCTTTTCGGTGCTGGCAGGGAGCGTGGTCATGCGACGGCCTCCGGGCTTGCGAGTTGGCTGACGGGTTCCTCTTTGGAGGGGTCCCATGTGACGACGAACCAGATGAAAGAGCCGATCATAAGCGCGACGAAGACGCCGATCAGCAGCAGGGTTTTGCGTTGGCCGGTCATTACTGGACCTTCCATGCAAGCGCCTTGGGTCCGGTGCCGACGGGGCTTTGTTGTTCGCCCATTTTTGGCAGGCACTCATCCGGTGCGGCGACCTTTTCGATCTTCACCTTCAGGTCGAACCACGCGGCTTGGCCGGTGATCGGGTCGGAGTTGCTCCAGCGAAGGCCATCGCCTTTGGGCGGCAGCAGCTCGTGGATCAAGTGGTTGAGAAGGAAGCCTTTTGTGGCCTCCGGCGCGTCTTTCTCAAGCGCCCAAGCGCCCTTGCGTTTGCCGATGGCGTTCCACGTCCAGACGGTATTCTCGTTAAGGGCCGCCATATGCGCGACAGGCACGGTGATCGCCCCGTGGGGGGAGCTGACCTTGGCCCAGTCGCCCTCCTCAAAGCCGTTCTCGGCCCAGATTTTCGAGGGCACATAGAGCGGGTTATGACCATGGATCTGGCGCAGCCAGGCGTTCTGGCTGCCCCAGGAATGATACATCGCCATCGGGCGCTGGGTCAGCGCGTTGACGGTGTAGCCTTCATTGCCGGTCTGGTCGGTCTCGTACCAGATGGGCAGCGGGTCCATCGTGGCTTTGATCTGATCGCGCAGATGGTCGGGGGGCTGGCGATCGCCATGTCCTTCGGCAGCCAGTTGGAACTTACGCATCGGCTCGACATAGAGCTGGAAGAGGTAGGGCTGCGGGGCGTCGTAGAAGCCCATTTTGACAGCCCAGTCCTGGTAGGCCTTATTCCACGGCTTGTAATACATGGCCTCTTCGGGGACATGCTCCATCCAGAAGCCGCCGTTTTCGATATAGGCGTCCAGCTGGTCGGGGTTGATGTCGCCCCTGCCCCCTTCGTCGCCCGCACCCCGGAAGCCCGCCAGAGGGCCGACGCCCGGACGGCGCATGTGGTTCACCATGTAATCGGCGTAATCTTCGTATTTGGCGGAGCCATCGTCATTGGTAAAACCCGGCAGGCCGAGCTTGGCCCCAAGCTGCACAAGGACGGTTTGGAAGCCGCGCACGTCGCGATCCGGCTCGATCACGGGCCAGCGGATGGCATCGGCGACGGCGTCGGCTTCGCAGATCGGGCGGTCGAGCAGAGAGATACAATCGTGACGTTCCAGATAGGTGGCGTCAGGCAGGATCAGGTCGGCATAAGCCACCATTTCCGAGCTATAGGCATCCGAATAGATGATGCGCGGGATGACATAGTCGCCGTTCTCGTCCGTGTCGGTCAGCATCTTCATGACGCCGCCTGTGTTCATCGACGAGTTCCACGACATGTTCGCCATATAGAGAAACAGCGTGTCGATCTTGTAAGGATCGCCCGCGTAAGCGTTCGAGATCACCATATGCATCAGCCCGTGGGCGGACATGGGGTTCTCCCACGTGAAGGCCTTGTCGATGCGGGCGGGATTTCCATTGGCGTCTAGCGCCAGATCGTCGGGGCCATGCACAAAGCCCAGATGCGGGCCATCAAGCGGTGCGCCGGGGGTCACCTTGCAATGGGGTTTGGGATGCGCGGTGGCGGGCTTGGGGTATGGCGGTTTGAAGCGGAAACCGCCCGGAACCTCGACCGAGCCCAGCAGGATTTGCAGCACATGCAGCGCGCGGCAGGTTTGAAAGCCGTTCGCATGGGCCGAGATCCCGCGCATCGAATGGAAGGACACGGGGCGCCCTTGCATGGTCTTATGCGTGACACCGCGGAAATCAGTCCATTCCTGTTCAATCTCAAAGGCTTCATCAAAGGCCACGCGCGCCAGTTCGGCGGCGATCTTGCGAATACGTCCGGCAGAGATACCGCATTGCTCCGCCACAGCTTCAGGCGCGTATTTCGGGTCGAGATAGCGCTCGGCCAGCATGTGAAAGATCGGGCGATGGGTGATCCCCTTGGCGCGGTGGGTGCCGCCGAGATCGGGCTCAACGCCATCGGCATCAAAGGCGGCGGGCTTGCCGGTGCGCTTGTCGATTACCAGTTCCTTGCCCGCCTTGTCGCGCAGGAAGAGGCCGTATTCAGGACTGTTCGGATCGCTGTTCACCAGCACCGGCGCGTTGGTGCGCAGGGCCAGATAGTCCAGATCAATCTTGCCCGCCTTCAGCAACTCATGCACCAGCGCGAGGATGAACAGACCGTCGGTTCCGGGCGTGATGCCCACCCATTCGTCGGCCACAGCGTTATAGCCCGTGCGGATCGGGTTGACGCCGATGACCTTCGCGCCGCGCTCTTTCAGGCGGCCCAGACCCATCTTGATGGGGTTGCTGTCGTGATCCTCGGCCACGCCGAAGAGCATGAAAAGTTTGGTGCGTTCCCAGTCGGGCTGACCGAACTCCCAAAATGCGCCGCCCATCGTATAGATGCCCGCCGCCGCCATATTGACCGAGCAGAACCCGCCATGGGCTGCATAGTTCGGTGTGCCAAAATTTTGTGCGAAAAAGCTGGTGAAACTTTGCGACTGGTCGCGACCCGTAAAGAATGCCAGTTTTTCAGGCGCTTTTTCACGCAGCGGCGCCAACCACCCCGCAGCGATATCCAGCGCTTCGTCCCAGCCAATTGGCTCAAACTCACCCGATCCGCGCGGGCCGACGCGCTTCATAGGCGATTGCAGCCGCGAGGGCGCGTTGACCTGCATAATCCCGGCAGAGCCCTTGGCACAGAGCACACCGCGATTCACCGGGTGATCCTTGTTGCCCTCGATATACGAGACGCGCTGCTTGCCGTCCTCGCCTTCCTTGAGGTGGACGTTAATGCCGCAACGACACGCACACATGTAGCATGTCGTCTTCCGCACCTCGTCGCTGACCTTTGGTGAGGTCTCCAACTGGGGTTGGGTCATTTGAATTGTCTCCTCCCGCCGCTCAACTCAACACCGCAAGCCCCCACCTTGGCAAGGCCTGCGCGCGTTATGCAAAACGGGTCGATTTATGATGCAAATCTGGTCTTTTCGCCTTTGCTGCATCTCTCTCCCTGAGGGTCAGCATAGCAAAGCTCGCGCGTGAAACCTTAGCGCCAGTTCCAATTGCGCCTTAGGACCAGATGGGAAAAGACAGCAGCGCGTTCTGCGGGAGGTTGTCTGACGCGGCTTGGCAGCCTATGTGGGGGGTAGGCAAGTTCTGCCCTTCTCGTTTTACGGTTGCATTCCGGTGGCCTTAAGCAATTCCGAGGGAGCTGGCTCTGTTCTGACCCTGGTCTGATTACCTGGCGCCCACCTGTATATACAGGTCCTCGGGAATGAGATAACCCAACGGTCGCGGCGGGCTTGCCACAGCGATTTCCAGCATTGCTGGAACCGCGTATCCGAGGAGGTAAATTTGCGCAGCAGACCTACCGCTCAGCCTCTCCCTGAACAGTACGGAAGACAAGTACGGAACTACCTTGCTTTCGCTTTTTCAAAATATCCTGGGGGTCTGGGGGCAAGGCCCCCAGCCGGGTCGACTGTCAGCGCGGGCGGGTTTCGTTCACGCGCACGGGCACAGCGTTATACTCCCGGATCATCATGCCGCGGTCATCGTCATCGTCGTCGTCATCATCCTTCATCCGCATGATTGCGATGCCGAATTGCACGCCCGAAAAGACGATGCCGTTGAATACGAACAGCAAAAACGCCGCCAGCCAGCCGCCTTGGGTGTGGGTCACGAGGTGCCACAGGTTCATGATGTTAAAGGCAAACAGCATGACCACGAAGATCGCGGACAAGATGAAGCCAATGATGCATTGCTGGATATACAGACGGATGAGATCGGGCATGGGGGGTCCTCTCTTTGCACCCAAAAGGATAGCTGCTTTGCAGCAAACGTCCAGTAAAATGGGCTAAAACGCGTCCGGTCTGGCTTCGCGTGCCATATGATCGAGCACGGCGTTAACGAATTTCGGCTCGCGGCCTTCGGGAAAGAAAGCCTCGGCGATGTTTACAAATTCGGCGATGACCACTTTGGGGGGTGTCTTGGATTGGGTCAGCTCGGCGCCTGAGGCACGGAACAGCGCGCGCAGCGTGGGATCGATGCGCGCGATGGGCCATTTGGCGACGAGCGCGCGGTCGGTCATCTGGTCAATGGGGGCCTGGTGGTTCACGGCGTCTTCCATGAGTTGGCGGAAGAGATCGATATCGCCCTCGGCCATCTCGTCGCCTTCATAGGTCGCGCCAAAGCGGTGGTCTTCGAACTCGCGCATGACTTTGTCGACGGTCTGGCTTCCCGCCTCCATCTGAAAAAGCGCCTGCACGGCGTAGAGCCGGGCCGCAGATTTCATCTTGCGTTTTTGGTTGCCGGAAAGCGCGGTCATGCGGTGGGGTCTTTTTTGATGTCGCCTGCAAGCAGGATGTT